>Ga0308166_1000114_pt1 | contig 175578 bp, 177 predicted proteins | sample PhyCR2_2_FD_202137 | JGI IMG/M metagenome (GOLD analysis project Ga0308166, IMG submission 202137) | Phyllosphere microbial communities from UC Gill Tract Community Farm, Albany, California, United States - DLSLCC.R2 | ecosystem: Host-associated > Plants > Phyllosphere > Unclassified | place...
CAGAAGTGAAACCCAGCTGGATTTTGCCGGAGTTCCTCAAAAGACCCTTACCTTTCAGGTGAGAAAAGGAGGCGAAGCCGGGGTTACCGTGAATGAACGTTTTGTCTATGATAATCAGAACAGGTTATTGAAACATTATCATCAGGTTGATAATTGGACAGAACAGCTGTTGGCAGACAATTCCTATAACGAGCTATCCCAGTTATCCAACAAAAAAGTAGGTGGAACTGTAGCGGCTCCAACTCCTCTTCAAAGCATAGATTATGCTTACAATATCAGGGGCTGGATGACAGATATAAATAAAGATCAGATGGCTGTTCCCAATTTGGGCGGGAAATTATTTTCTTATAAAATCAAGTACAATCAGAAGGATGGTATCACCAATCCTGATCCCGTTTTGTTTGCAGGAAAAGATGTAAAGCCAAAATATAACGGAAATATCACAGAAGTAGATTGGAGAGCTGTTGAATCCATAGGTGCGAATCCACCTGTAACCCCAAAAAGATATGGTTATGCTTATGATGGTTTAAACAGGTTAACGGCAGGATATTATCAGAATCCTAATAATCCAAACAGCAAGGAAAATACAGAATCATTGGATTATGATGTAAATGGAAATATTACTAACCTTTACAGAACATCTGTTATGGAAAATGGGAATACTACCGCTACTGTCATTGACAAACTGGAATATACCTATACTGGGAACCAGGCTGTAAAAATCAAAGATAACAGCAATAACAGTACTGGTTATGAAGGAACTGCAGGCATGCCCATTGATTACGATCTGAACGGGAATATGAAAAGCATGATGGATAAGCAGATTACAGGAATTAATTACAATTACCTGAACCTTCCTAATACTGTGGATATCGGCTTTGATCCGATAACAACCCAGATAAAAACAAAATACAGGGCAGATGGAATCAAATTAAGAAAAGAAAGCACAAAAACAATTATAGGAGTTGCCGGAGCAACCTGGACCAAAGAAATCACCGATTATCTTGACGGGTTCCAATATCTGAATACAACATCTTCAGGTGGTGGAGCATCCGAAGACATGTTCTCTATGGCTCCAATGGACACGAAACGGGCATTAGAAATGCAGGCATTTACAATTGGTCCTCCTATTGATATTGAACCTACTCCAATAGATCCGATTGTTCAGAATCCTCATAATCCTGAATTACAATTCTTTCCGACAGCAGAAGGGTTTTATGATTATCAGAGAAAAATGTATATTTACCAGTATAAAGATCATTTAGGAAATGTGAGAGTAAGTTATACAAAAAATAACAGTACGGGACTTCTTGAAATAACAGATTCCAATGATTATTATCCTTTCGGAATGAATCATCTGAAGACTGGAAATGCTTATTTTGGAGCTGGAAAGTATCAGAACTATAAATACAATGGTAAAGAGTTGCTAGAGACTGGAATGTATGATTATGGAACAAGACTCTATATGGCGGATATAGGTAGATGGGGTGTGGTAGATCCGCTCGCGGAAATGGATAGAAGATGGAGTCCTTATCGATATGCTTATGATAATCCTATTCGTTTTATTGACTCTGATGGAAGGTTAGAAGGGGATTTTATTAATGAACAGGGAAAATTAATTGGTAATGATGGGAAAAATGATGGGAAAGTTTATGTTATAAAAACAACTCAAACAGAGTTTGATAATGGAGCAACTTCTGCAGGTATAACAAAAGGAGAAGCAAAAGAAACTGAAAAGTTTATAAAAGATAACTCAGGAAATACTTCTGCATTTGAATCAAATAATATAGCGTATTCAAATAGTGTTGAGATAGAAGGTAACTCTACTAATCGTCAATCTATGGTAGACATAGTAAGTAAAGACAGTGGATCAGGAGGCACTTCAGATGCAAATAATCGAGAATATGGTGGGGTTATTCGTGATAACAAGGTCATAGAATCACCACAAGGGCCAGTAGGAAACCCTCAAAAAGATTCTCAAGCTTCAATCACACATCCAGATGTTAGAAAATCGGATAAGACTTTCCATAGTCATCCAAGTGGTCAAATTATAGAAGGTGCTGGAGCTTCTGGAGGAGCAACAATTGGAGGATCAACAACAACCTATAGTTGGGGAAAAGCTCCTTCTTCTCATGATATTTCTACAGCAAAAGGAACGGGATATGTTTTTTCAAGAAGTAATGGTACCGTGTATATTTTTAATAAATCAGGTGTAACAGCTACAATCCCTCAGAAACGATTTGTTGAACCTAAAAAATAGTAATTATGAAAAGAATATTAGCGTTGTTATTTTTAAATTTTATTGTATTATCTTATAGTCAAAGTACAACAGATGATTATAAGCAATTATTAGACTCTGCTATAATCATTAAAAAAAATAGTATTGAGAAGAATGTAAAAAATAAAAATTATTACATAATTAATGCAGATAACTCTAAATACTCTATTTCTAATAAAATATTAGAACAAAGCATTAAATCTATAGATATTTATGATAAAGGGAATAGATATTTAATTAAAAAAGGAATTAATGTTTGGAAAGTTATGCCAATACTAAATAGAGGCCAGTTAACGATTGATATTATCGATTTTAGCGTTTCCTACAAAAATAATAATTATCAATTCTTAAATAATGGTGGTTCAAAAATAATATTTGAATATTCTTGTACAGAAAAAAAATGGATAATTTTAAAGGAGTCTCATTCTGGAATTTAGCATGATCTGGATTTTCAATCTGAATTTACAAATAACAAAACCAACTCTTAGGAGTTGGTTTTTATAAAAATAAGATATATTATTAGGATAAAAAAACGATTGCAATTGTAGTAGTTTACAAGCCAAAAGATCATTTAGGAAATACAAGAGTAAGCTATGAGATGAATAATGCTACGGGAAGCTCTTGAAATAACAGACGCCAATGATTATTATCCTTTTGGAATGAATCACCTGAAAACTAGGAATGCTTATTTTGGGGCTGGAAAGTATCAGAACTATAAATACAATGGTAAAGAGTTGCTAGAGACTGGAATGTATGATTACGGAGCGAGGATGTATATGGCAGATATTGGAAGATGGGGAGTAATATACACGTTGGCTGAGAAATACCCTGATAATCACCCTATGCATATGTCGCAAATAATCCTATAAAGTATACACACCCTACAGGAATGTGGATTGACATAAAAGATGGAAATAATACATATCGTTATGATAATGGGAAACTTTATACTCAGAATGCTGAAACCAAGAAATGGAATGTAGAAGCAAAGAATGTATCTTCCGATAGTTACGCAGGACAGATTTTATCTTCTCTGACTTCAATGACAGGCGGTGATAAGAATTCTTTCGGAAGTCAATTCCTTGGTCTTTTTGCAAACGATAATATTAATACCACAATAATGGATGGTGGTAGTAACGGAACCAATGCTGGTAAAAATGGGACTACCTTAGATGGTTCTACTATATTTACTGCCTTCAAACAGGATGTTCAATTAGAAACCACATCAGGAACGAAACAATCACCTTTTTATGTTTCTTTATTCCACGAATTAGGACATAGCTTTGCCGATCAAGTTTTTGATAACAAGATATTAAGAGATACTTGGACTACAGTTTCAACTGCTCAAGATTCTGAAGCAAAAATTCCAAAAAGTGAAGTGTATGCTTCGACTATTGAAAATGTATTGAGAGCTGAACAAAGTCTTACATTAAGGTTAAATTATTCGCCAAATACAACCAACACTCAATTAATCCAGAAGGTTTCTACAGTGTCTTTAATTAATAATACAATTTATAAGTTAAATCCAGCTATTCAGAGTATATTTAATTCAATTATACAAAGTAAAAAATCAAAATAACAATGAGAAAATTATTAGGAATACTGATGTTATTGATAATAACGGGTTGTCATAGCCAGAACAATATTTATAAAAGTATTGAGAATCTGCAGAATGAGTATAATGAGCAAAATGCCGGACAGCACAGAATGTCATTAGGCAAGGATTTTAAGCCAACAAAAACAATTATCCGCAAATTAAAAACTGAGTTAAAAAGTGATAATGTGATATATGTTTTTTCCTGGACTAATACAATGCCTATTGCTCATACAAATAAGTTCCATGCATTATTATATGAAATCACTACTGGAAACAAGTATTATGCAAATAATTTAGTAGGAAATTACAAAGATATTGTTGTAGAAAGCAAAAATAACCAATATTTTATTGATGAAGAATACATTTTAAAAGAGTATCTGAAAATGAATAATTTAGATAGTTTAAAATCATATGAACATCAATCCAACTCTGCAGAAATGGGAGATAGTTATTATTTATTTGATACAAAAAGCAATAAAGTATATTATCTTGAAGATTTAGTTTTTATTAATAATGTGCCAACTAAATATGATTAAATCTATTATATTATAAAATATTTTTAATCTAAATATTAATAGGTTATCTCAATTTGGGGTAACCTATTACTTATCAGTAAAAATACAATTCAATTAGATTTAATTAGATTCAAGCAGATTAAAAAAAAGAGTATTTCTAAAATCTGGATACAATTCTGGAGACAAAAACAAAAAAGAGAAAATGCAATTATTTAATTTTCAATAATATACAAATTCTCTTTTGATTAAAAGTGACCGCAGAAGGATTCGAACCCTCACTGTCGGAGCCGAAATCCGAAGTTCTATCCATTAAACTATGCAGCCATATTCATTCGCAATAATTAATGAGCAATCTCAATACCATTACTATGATTCCGAGTGCGAAAATACTGATTTTTTTACAATTTATAAAGCTTGCTAAAAGTTAAATTCCAAAAATCATTTACAGTCCATCTGCCTCAAAATTCCACAAAAGCTAGGGGCAGTGACAAATAGTTAAAATTCAGTTAATTAAAGAAGCATACGTAACATTCAAAATAAATTCCGGACTTATAGAAAAACATATTGTAGAATTTACAGGTCATAAAATTATGAGGAATCAAATATTATCAGCGCTTTTATTTTTCTGGACAGTCACATTTTTCTCCCAGAATAAGGCCCCTAATGATGAATATGCTAAATCTAAAGAAATTATCAGAGACCTCGACTCCATAGTTTCGCCCAATGGCATTCAGGAAAGCTATCCGGTCACTATAGGAAACATAAAACAACAGGTATATGTAAGAGGCCAGAATAAAGAAAATCCAATTATCTTGTTCATCCATGGTGGTCCGGCTTCACCTGTCAGTCCAGTCATGTGGATGTTTCAGAGACCTGTTGAGGAATATTTTACAGTAGTGAACTATGATCAGAGGGCGGCAGGAAAAACTTATGCAATCAATGATACCGTTAATTTAGGGAATACCATCCATATCGACCAATATGTAAAAGACGCTATTGAATTGGCCGAATATATTAAGAAAAAATACAAAAAGAAAAAAGTAATATTAATGGGCCACAGCTGGGGAACTATCGTCTCTATGAATGCGGCTTTGAAAAGACCTGATTTGTTCTATTCATATGTAGGTATCGGACAGATCATCAATACCAGAGACAATGAACGTTTGAGTGTGGAATATGCCTTAAAAGAAGCTGCCCGTTTAAAAAATGAAACGGCTATAAAAGAATTGAAATCTATTTCACCTTATCCGGGAAATCAGCCGATAACAAGAGAAAGAATTATTATTGCAAGAAAATGGCCGCAATATTACGGTGGCCTTACGGCATTCAGAAATAGCTCAAGGTATTATTTTCAGGCACCTCTGCTCTTCTCGGAATATTCAGAAAAGGACCTCGATGCCCTTGGTGCAGGAAGCCTTTTCACTTTAGGAAAACTTCTTCCTGAATTTTTAAATGTCGATTTTAAAGGCATAAAGAACTTCCCTATTCCTGTATTTATGTTCATGGGACGTCACGATTACACAACGCCTTCCGAACCTACCAATACATGGCTGCAGAATGTAAAAGCCCCTGCTAAAAAAGGAATCTGGTTTGAGAATTCCGCCCATCTGATTCCCTGGGAAGAGCCGGGAAAAATGCTGGTAACCTTATTGAATGATGTCCTGCCCACTGCTACAGACAAATAATGGACAGAAATGTTTAACCTTTTTAAAAAGCCTTCTATTTTTAAACCATTAAGGCAAATTTAAGAAGTAAAGTATTATAAAGCTAAATCAGAGTGACTTCCTAAGATTTTTGAAAAAAAACTCTCTTAATACCCTAACAACTTATTATATATCAGATGTTTTAAAATAAATTTTGATATAAAAAAGCCTTACATCGAATAATGTAAGGCTTCTATTTTGTTGAAAGATCTTAAAGTTTAGAAAGTAATTTTCACCCCTCCCAGAATCTGTGCACCAAGTACTTTATAACCTTTGTACGTCTGGTAATTCGAGTTCAGAAGATTATTTCCGATGGCAAAAATACTGAAGTTTTTATGGAACTTATATTCTGCAGAAAGGTTTAAATCTGCATATCCTCCTACTTTATCGTTCCTGTTTTCCGTAGACTGGTACATCATATCCGGATTGGCAACCCCTTCAATGGCAAAAGAATTCGTCGTTCTATCACTCGCAAAGATCCCTTTGAACCCTAACAGTAGTTTTTTATCCAGCATGGTATATTTCGCCCCGATACTTGCATTAAACAGAGGAACGTTATAAATATCCTTGTAATTTTTAAGATCGTATTTTGTAAACTTTAACTCTGCATCCAGAATCAGGTTTTCAAGAGGGAAATACTGTACGCTCCCTTTGATATCGCTCACATTTCCGTCATCGTATACCGCAGAGAACGTATTGGCAAAATTATAGGCAGAACGATTCAGAGTATAGGTATTATCAAACAGGTTATTTGCCTGGAAGAACATGATATTGTTGATCTTTCCATATCCCGCAGAGAAGTCGTATTTGAAAGTTTCATCAATGTCCCCTCTCAAACCTGCATAAAAATGATATTTAGTCTCTGTAGGGCTTAAAAACTGATCAGAAACGATGAATGGATTCATCTGCAAAAGATCTCCGTACGTATTAAGCTTTAAACCGCCATCTACCCCTCCGTAGAATTTGAATTCTTTGGCTGCGGCAAACTGGAATTCAGCCTGTGGGAACCAATAGGTTTTATTATTTTTCACTTCTCCCCCGATGACATCATTGGAATTTTTAGCATTCAGGAAAGAAAATGTAGATCCCAGCATTAAATAAGAATCTCCCTTTCTGAAAGTCACTTTTGGGTCTAAAGTCGTATTGAAGAAGTTGGATGAGTTTTTATCCCTGATGGCAAACTCCGATTTCACGGCTTCTATTCCTACTCCAAGATCTGCATTTAAATTGATGCCTGATTTCCCGATCTCCACAGCATGTTTTGAAAGGTTTGCCAAAATGGAAACCTGGTTTTCCTGAGCATCAAAATGATCTTTCAGGAACGATGATTTTACCCTTACATCATTTAAAATTTCATTGGAGTAAAAATCATAATATCCGTTTACCTTAAACTGATTCACTCTCTGCTTCAGATCTACGTCTGCGGCAGGCTCTAAGGCATAAATTCCGTAGTATCTGTTATTATCCAGTCCGTATTGAGCATTCAGGTTGAATTTCCCTTTTTCTCCATATGAATTTAAATAAGCCCCGATCGCCGTAGAGCTCTGCTTGGAATCCCATGCATATTCCTTTTTAAGGCCCAAAGTGGAAAGGAAATGGAAATCGGCACCTACTTCCAGCTTATTTTCAAGTGTTTTGGAAATGTTGGCATCTGCAAGGATTTTTCCGAAGTTTCCCATTCCAAACTGCAGATAATTATTTTGAGCCGTACCTTCAAATTTCGGAGTCACATCCTGCCCCTGAATGGTGGAAGTCTTAAAATCCGAAACCGCAGGCACATCTGTAATGGTATATTTTACAGGGTTCTGGGATTTCTCTTCCGGCGGATAGTTTTTGATAGTCTCCACGGAGGTTTTCTTCTTCTCGATCTTCTTCACTTCCGGTTCCCGCTTCTTGTTAAGAATCAGTTTCTCCTCCTTGATCTGGGCAAACGCAAACTGCGAAACCCCTAAAAATAATATGGATAAAAATTGAATTTTTCTGTTCATTATTTTTTTGTATTTAAGTATTTAAGTAAAACGTATTAATGATTTCTGCATAAATACATTTGTACATGAATACAGTAGTACATTTACTTTTTAATCTGCTTTTTAACCTCTTTTGCTTCTGCTACAATTTCCGGGAAATCTTTATAGTTCTCGATGATCTGATCGCAGGTGTAACTGGCCTGGTAATTATCCTTCAGCCCAACATAGTTCTTAGCCATCAGCACCAGCGCTTTTGCCCCCCAGTAATCTTCGGAAGCATAATTATTGGCCAGTTTAAAGATGGTCTCATTCGAGGATTTGAATGCCTTTCCTTTGTTCTGATAATAAGCTTTGGCATACAATGCTTCTGCTGCAACCGATGTGTTGGATGATTTTTCGAGAGAAGTATAGGCAGACTGTGCATCTTTATCCTTCCCTGAATTCATCAAACTTCTCGCTTTGATAACTTTCGCTGTTTCAATGACTGCTGCTGAGTTTTTAGAGTTGGCAATTACTGCATTGGCTAATTTTTCAGCCTCAGAGAAGTTTTTCTCACCGGCATATATTTTCATCAGTTCAACGTTAGCATAGTTTTTAATGTTGACATCAGAAGAGTTTTTGATACCTTCCAGGTACTTTTTGGCCTCAGCTGTATTGCCCTGGGCCAGAGATATCTGTGCCAGACGGGTCTGTGCATCATCCTGGTAATCATTCTGTACAGCTGCCACTTCCTGCAGTACAAGAAGTGCTTTTGTTGCATTATTCGTTTGGTAGTAGCTTTCTCCCAGCTCGTATTTAGCCTGATAAAGACCTTCTCCGGTAGGATTCTGCGTCAGGTATTTTTCGTAATAGGAAATAGCATTTTTGTAGTCTTTCTTGGTGAAATACTGCTTTCCTGTCGAAAGATTGATCTCATCAATTTCAGAGGCATCTACATTCACTCCAATATTTTTCGCAAAGCTTTCATATCCTGACACATCGCCGTTTTTCGTGAAGATAGGTTTAGCAGCCTGAACAATCTTCTCAGCGTAAGCCGTATTTTTATACTGCTCTCCTAAAGATCTCAGCTCAGAAAGCGCTTTGTCATTCTGATTCTGGTCAATATAATTCTGTGCTCTGTAAATAGATGCATTCGCAATAAGGTCTTTATCCGAGGAAGTTTTGATCACTTTGGCAAAAGCATCATTGGAATTCGCAAAATCATCCTGGGCCGCATATGCCGTTCCCATTTCGTACTGGGCATCGTCATAATATTCGGAATCAGGATATTTGGATAAAAGGTTTTTCAGATTATTGATTTTCGCCTGTGTATCTCCTTTAAACCCTAAAGCCATTGCTTTCTGGTATAAAGTATAATCTGTGGCATCTTCATTTTTATCATAGATCGCAATTGCCTCGTTCAGGTCATTATTTGCGTAATGAATATCTGCCAGACGAAGTTCTGCGTCATTTTTAAATTCAGGTTTCGGATTGTTCAGGTACTGCTTGAAATAAGTCTGCGCCTGATCGAATTTTTTAGATTTAAAATAAGCGTAGCCCAGATCATAAGGCAATTGCTGTTTTTCAGGGAAGTTTTCATTAAGCAGTTTTTCGTAACGGGCAATGGCAGACGGATAATTTCCTTTCTGATAATACACCTGACCTAACCAATACAGTGCCCTGTTATAAAATTCTTTATTGATATTGAACCCTAAACTTCTCAGGAAGTAGGTTTCCGCTTCGTCATAATTTCCTTTGTTGAATTCCTCTGTTCCCAGTAAGTAGGAAACCTCCTGATCTACTTTATTGATTTCAGGAGTAGAATCTTTAAGCCTGTCGATGGCGTTAAGCGTTTCTTTATAGTTTCCGGAATATAAATAAGATTTCACCAGAAGCGATCTCATTTCCGGTCCATTTGCATCATTTGGATTGTTGTTAATATAACTCTGGATTACCGCCGAAGGACTTTCAAACGGGTTCCCGATATCATAACTCAGCTTTGCATACTGCTCGTGAGCCAGTTTTTTAACTTTGGCATCATAATCCATCTGGTAAGAAGAACGGAATGCCGAAAGGGCTTCCTGCTTTTTATCTACCGCCAGATAAGCATTCCCCAACTGATAGTAAGCATTCTGTGCCAGCGCCGAATTACTGTTGATAAGCTGGTTATAATAAGAAACCGCTTCATCATATTTTTTCAGCTGAGCAGCTACGAATCCCATTTCGTAAAGGTCATTTTCAGAAGGATTCTGCTGCACGTTCAGGTAATCTTTCAAATGAGGATACGCTGAATTGTAATCATTCTTCATGAAATAACTTTCCCCGATGATCTTATGAACTTCCGCTTTATAGGCATCTGAAATATCTTCGTTCAGAAGTGCTGTTCCTTCGGTAATGGCCTGATCATAGTTCTTATCATTATAGTACATCTGTACATAATAAGGACGCACCAGCTTTGAGAATTTCGGCTGGTCTTTCACAGAGTCAAAATACTGGAAAGCTTTATCGCTCTGTCTGTTTGAATAATAAAGATGTCCCAGCATATAGGCAATATCTCCTTTCTGGGATTCATCAGCAGTTTTGTAGGCTTCTTCCAGTGCATCAGTTGCACCTTTGGTATCTCCCATCATGAATTTGGCATAGCCTAGTTTCAGGATATACTGTGTATTTTCTTCTTTGGAAAGCTGATACTGATTAACTTTTTTCAGCGTCTCCAAAGCTTTTTCGAAATCTTTTTTAGCCAGATAATAATCTGCCAAAGGAAGATTGGCCTGGGCAAAATAGGCTGAATTCGGATATTCTTTCATGAAGGCCGTTAACCCTTCCTCCGCATGGTTTTTCTGCAGAATCACCCCGATCACATTATCAAAAAACTGCGCCGCTTCTTTTCTCGATTTAGACAAATTCTGGTTATAGAAATACTGTCTGGCATATTCGAACTGGGAAGCATTGTATATTTTAGTCTGATAAAGATTTTCGGCGAGATTGAACCTGTAATTTTCTTTCTGTGTAAAGTACTGTGACTGTTGCGCTTCGGAAATTCCGAAATAGAGCACTGCAGCTGAGAGAAGGATTTTTTTTGAATTCATTCTTTTTCTGAATAAAAAGATTAGTCTATATAAGTTAACGAAAATATTAAAAACTTATTGTTTAAGCAAGTTTTAAAAGGTTTTAATACCTCAAAACACCAATTGAACACATTTCACTATCCGATGACAAAAAATGATTACTTTAGTATCGTAATATAAGAATTGATATCAATATAGAATTTATCAAAAAAACATTTTGATTAAATCCTCATTCTACAGCAGCTAAAAACATACCATTACATGAAAATTAGAATACTTTTAGCATTAATTTTTGTCAACCTGATGCAGGCACAAAAATTTTACTTCCCAAAAACAGCGGTAACTGATTCTGCTATTCTGGACAAACAAATGCCTCTGCTCGCAACAAAACTGATGACGCAGCCACCATTGCTGAAGTTAAAAAAAACAAGCAATCTTGCGTTTTCGGATAATCTTTTCCGTCTGCAGATTTTAGCCAAAGAGTATAAAAAGTCCATTTCTACTCTAGCAGATTACCGGAATGAATTTGCCGATAACAATATGGCAGGAAACAGATTTATCATCTATGAATTTTACAGCCTGGCAAAACTGGCTGAAGAGAAAGAAAAGATATCTTTTCATGAAGCTCTCCAAAAAGCATTCAATAAAAAATATGAAAGCCTTTCGGATAAGCTAATCACCAAACTTGGCACTGCGGTGGATGGGGACGTCCATAACAGCCGGAAAGTTTTAAATGAAGCCCTCAGCAAACAAAAGGACAAGGACAGTATAGATTACAGCTCTGCTTTATCCTTATGTAAAAGCTATCTGAATTACAAAACCTTCTCAAGCCTTAAACCTCAGATTATACAGCTGGTGGAAGCAAAAGACCGGGAAAAGTTCATTATTGAAACAAAAGATTTAAAAACAAAAAACGGAAATACCCTGACCATTACCATCGTGAGAAAAAAGGAAAATACATCTCCTCTTCCTGTCATTCTTACCAATAACATCTATGCAGGGCCTTTCGATACTTATTTCGGGAAAAGGGCTGCCGTATACAATTACGTTGGCGCTGTTGTGAATACCCGTGGAAAAAGAAACAGCAATGATGAAAATAATCCTTTTGAACATGAATCACAGGATATTTATGAGGTAATCGACTGGGTAAGCCAACAACCCTGGAGTAATGGTAAAGTCGGAATGATTGGCGGAAGCTACTTAGGTTTCAGCCAATGGGCTGCGGTGAAAAAACTGCATCCGGCATTAAAAACCATTGTTCCGCAGGTCGCCGTGGGAATCGGGATAGATTACCCTGCCCAAAACAATATTTTCATGAGCTATATGCTGCAGTGGATCAATTATGTGACGAACAATAAGCTTACAGACGAAGCGGATTTTAATAATTTCACCAAATGGGACTCTATTAACACTGCATGGTACAAAAGCGGGAAATCGTTCAGAGCATTGGACACGATAAGCGGGAAGCCGAACAAGATTTTTCAGAGATGGCTGGATCACCCCGGATATGATGAATACTGGCAGAAAATGGTTCCTTACAAGGAGGATTTTGCCAAAATCAATATTCCTATCCTAACGACTACGGGATATTATGACGATGATCAGATCGGAGCACTATCCTATTTTAAGGCCCATCATCAGTATAATAAAAATGCCAATCATTATCTTGTGATAGGCCCTTATGATCATGGTGGAGCTCAAAGTTACGGATTCAGTTATGTTGGAGGCAGGAAGATAGACCCGGCTGCCAGAATAAGCATTGATGATCTTGCCTTTTCATGGTTCGATTATATCCTTAAAAATGGTAAAAAGCCTGAGCTTTTAAAAGACAGTATCAACTTTCAGGTAATGAATACCAACACATGGAAACATGTTCCAGCTTTAGAAAATATGCATACTTCAACGGTTAAATTTTACCTTCAGGACCGTAAAAATATGTCATCGGTTTTTAACCAGCCCAGCCAGAAAAGCTTCATTAAACAGATTGTTGATTTAAAAAACAGAGATCAGAAAGACACCTATCATTCCGTAAGCAAAACAGACAGTGTAAAGGTGACCAATTCTATTTATTTTGAAAGTGAGGTTTTAGACAAAGATCTCATCATCAGTGGAAATCCGGGCGGATTCTTCAATGTTTCAATTAACAAGAAAGATTTTGATACGGATATGTATCTATACCAGGTACAGCCTGATGGAAAAACATTTTTACTATCCACTCACATTGTAAGAGCAAGTTATGCAAAAGATAATGCTGTAAGGCAGCTCCTTGAACCGGGAAAGATAGAGCAGATTCCTATCAAAAATTCAATATTTATCAGTAAAAAGATAGAAAAAGGAAGCAAACTGGTCTTACTGGTCGGTGTAAATAAATCCCCTGCCTGGCAGATCAATTACGGTACCGGCAAAGATGTAAGTGACGAAACGATAAAGGATTCCGGTGAACCACTGGAAATAAAATGGTACAATGACAGTTATGTTGAAATACCTATTTATCAAGAATAAAGGCATTTAAGTTATAAAGTTCCGCATTTTTAACTAAATATTAAGACGACGGATAACATCAAAATAAAAAATCATTACATTTGCTTTTTTTCAAACTCAAATAAATATTGAATGAATCAACTTTTCAGAAGGAAAAACTATTCAGAAACAGATACATCTACCAGCCTTCTAAGGGTTTTAGGTGTTTGGGATATCGTTTTTTTTGGTATTGCGGCCATTATCGGAGCAGGAAGTTTCAGCAGCTTAGGTGAAGCAGTTTTCAGGGGTGGCCCCGGAGTTATTCTATTGTATTTAATTTGTGGTTTTGCCTGCGGTTTTACGGCGTTATGCTATGCTGAATTTGCCAGCAGGATTCCTACAGCAGGTTCTGCATACACTTATGCCTATGCCAGTTTCGGGGAACTGATTGCCTGGGTAATCGGATGGGCCCTGATCATGGAGTATTCTTTCGGGAATATTTACGTGGCTTTTTCCTGGTCCGACTATTTTACCAGTTTCTTAGGCCGTCTGGGCATGCATATCCCCGACTATCTTACGTGCAGCTATACAGAAGCCAAAAAAGCTTTCCAATACGGCTCTGAGAATAAGGAACTTTTAAACGCATGGAAAACAGCACCTTTGATTGGCAGTTTAAAATTCATTGTTGACGTTCCTGCACTGGTAATCAACGGTTTGATCACATGGCTTTGTTATGTAGGGGTAAAAGAGAGTAAAAATTTCAATAACTCTTTGGTGATCTTAAAACTGGCGGTTATTGTTTTAGTAATCCTCGTAGGTTTTGCTTATATCAATACAGATAACTGGACACCGGTAAACCCAGAGACACAGGTTGCTTCATTTATGCCCAACGGTTTTGCAGGGGTAATGAGCGCAGTTTCAGGAGTTTTCTTTGCCTACATCGGTTTTGATGCATTAAGTGTACTTTCCGAAGAAACCAAGGATCCTCAGAAGACCCTTCCAAAAGGAATGATCATTTCCCTGGTGCTTTGTACGGTCATTTATATTGCATTAACGCTTGTTTTAACCGGAATGGTAGATTACAGGAAGTTTGACGGTATCGGAGATCCGCTTTCGTTTATATTCGAAAAATCAAATGCCAATGTAGCCTGGATGGAACTTGTCGTTTCTTTTGTAGCTATTGTTGCCATTACTACCGTATTGCTGGTATTCCAGATGGGACAGCCAAGAATCTGGTATGCCATGAGCCGTGACGGACTAATGCCTGAAAAATTCAAAACAGTACACCCTAAATACAAAACCCCTTCATTTGCAACAATCATTACAGGTATTGCGGTAGGGGTCCCTATTCTTTTCACAGATAAAACATTTATTCTCGATTTCACAAGTATAGGAACCATTTTCGCTTTCGTACTGGTTTGTGCAGGCGTTTTAATGCTTCCTGCAAAAGAGAAGATCAAAGGCAGGTTCCACCTTCCTTATGTTAACGGTAAAATTATATTCCCGGTTATTTTTATCGGCGGATTAATTGGTTTCTACTTATGGCAGCCGCAATTCTTTACCAATCTAATGGACTGGAAAGATCCTAAAGAGGGTGAATTCAGAGCTTCTATTTTCGTTTTTATTGTGGTAAATTTAATTCTGTGCATTTTTGCCTTCATTAAAAATTTCTCTTTAATTCCTTTGATCGGGCTAAGTTCATGTTTATATCTCCTTACGGGAATGAGCCATGAAAACTGGTTCTGGTTCGGACTTTGGTTTGCTTTAGGACTGATAATTTATTTCTGCTACGGCTATAAAAACAGTAAGCTAAGAAAAGAAGCAGTGTAACAATATCTGCTTCCGCACTATATAACAAAGGCAAACTTGCAACCCGGCAAGTTTGCCTTTTTCATTTGCATCAAATCGGCAGAATTATTGCATATCTTCCAACAGAACTATTAACTAATATTGCCATGTCAGAAAGAATTAAAACATATAGCGAGTTCTATAAGTTCTATCTTACCGAACACAGTAAAACAGGAACCAGAATCTTTCATTTTATAGGAACTCTTTTGGTATTTGTGGTCATCTGGTACGTCATCAGCTCAGGAAAAGAACGTTTCCTATGGTATATTCCGATCTTCGGATATGGTTTCGCGTGGTTCAGCCATGCCATCATTGAAAAAAACAAACCTGCGACCTTTAAATACCCACTCTGGTCATTAATCTCAGACTTCAGACTGTTCTTTGAGCTGCTGACCGGTAAACAGAAATTCAGGGGAACAGCTCCAAAGCCACAAGAGACTGAAGATACCGAGAGGTTAATTTAGTATCTGTTTTGACTACAAATTTTGCCCCTTAAGTTTTCTAAGCATAATTTTTTACTGTTTGGAGTACACTTTTAGTTTTCTAAAAATCAAAGATTTTTATGAATGACTTGTGGTGTTTAAATGGGAAAGATTTTAAATAGCATCACTTTTCGGCGGCCTCCGGCCGCCGAAAAGTGATGCCTAATTTCAAAACATTATACTTAAATTAAAATCTAAATAAAAATATAAAAATACTGATTTTCAGATACATTAAAAACATAAATTTAAAGTTAAAGTTAATATATAAGCAGCAATATTTTTTTCCTTACAAATACATTCTTTTCAAAAACTTAACTCTTGATTTCATTAAATCTCCGATTACTAACACCAATCTTTTTTCAATTTCATAATTTCCAATTTAAGTTAGATTTCCCATGTCGTATTTTTAGTATTTATATACTAGGGTTACATTTTCAGAAACGCATAAATTAAATAATTAAGAACTCAAAAATGATAGAAAAGCTGTGTCGAAAACTTCGGCATAGTAATTGGACCTAAGCATTAAAATAAGTTTATGAAAATTATCGCAACCATTTTAAAAAGCGCTGTTCCTGCAGTAGCCCTATTCGCAATGACACAATGTACAACAACGGCCAACACTGCCGGAACTGATGAAAAAACGTTCATCGTAGGACCTGAAACCGCAGACTGTACAGGAGTAGCTCCTATGAAATGCCTGCAGGTAAAAGAAAAGGCTTCAGATAACTGGACGAATTTCTATACGAATATCGAAGGCTTCACTTATGAACCGGGATATGAATATGTTTTGAAAGTAAAAACAGAAAAAATTGCCAATCCGCCTGCTGACGGATCTTCTATAAAATATACCTTGATAAAAGAGGTTTCTAAAACGAAGAAATAAAAATAAAAAGCTCCCGGAAATTCCGGGAGCTTTTTATTTTATGTTTAATCATTAAGGTATATAGTAACTTTAACTTTCAAAATTTAAACCGTCATTCCAATATCAATTCCTTTAATTTTCCTGTAAAGATCGGTTGCAAAATTATCTGTCATTCCTGAAACAAAATCTATAACGCCAAGCACTTTCTGATAATCTGTCCCTTCTTCATAAACGAATTGCCTTGGAAGCAGCTTCAGAGCTTTTTTATCGTAAGATTTCCTTTCATCCTCAGGTTTCAGAATCGATGGAATAAAATGGTCGAGAAGCTCATACATTACATTATAACCCGCATTTTCAATTTCCACAACAGCTTTATGGTTGTAAATCTTTTCAATGGAGAATGATTCGATGTCCTGCAGGGCACGGTTTTCAGACTTATAAATATCCAAAAGTCCATTGTTCAGATTACCCTGAAGGATAGTTTCAAAATTATCCTTGTAAATTTCAAGGGATTTATTGATCAGGGCATTAATTGCTTTTGCCCGCAGATAGGAGATCTTTTCATTTTCATTGGAAATGGAAGCCAGCTTATTTTTCACTTTTTCCGTATCGCTGCTTTCAGATTTTATCAGTTCAAAAAACAGGTTTTCACAGTCTGAAGTGGAGACAATTCCCAATCTGTGGGCATCTTCCATATCAATAATGTTATAGCAGATATCATCTGCTGCTTCTACCAGCCATACAAAAGGATGTCTTTTGAAAATATAAGGTTCTTCATTTTCCAGGATCAAATTCGTTGATTTTGCTATTTCCAGGAAAATATCTTTCTCGTTCTGGAAAAAACCGAATTTTTTTCTGTGAATAATCCCTTTTTTCTTGGCCACTGCTTCACAAGGGTATTTGGCAATGCTTGCAAGTGTGGAAAATGTAAGCTGAATTCCGCCATCATCTTTTCCCTGCTGACGTTGTGCCAGAACTCTGATAGCATTGGCATTTCCTTCAAAATTCACAAGATCCGCCCACTCCTTTTCATTAAATTTCAGTTTCAGATCTTTCTCATTCCTCTCAAAATAACTAGCAATGGCATCTTCCCCCGAATGTCCGAAAGCCGGATTTCCTACATCATGACACAAGCATGCTGCGGCAATTACATTTCCTAAATTATGAAGATAAAAGTTTTTGGAATCTTCTGTGAGATCATTTTTATAGGTATCAAAGATAAATTCTCCGATAATACTTCCCAAACTTCGCCCTACTGACGAAACTTCCAGCGAGTGGGTCAGCCTGTTGTGTACGAAAACGCTTCCGGGAAGGGGGAAAACCTGGGTTTTATTCTGCAGCCTTCTGAATGCGGAAGAGAAGATAATCCTGTCGAAATCTCTCTGAAAATCAGTTCTTGATGCTTTGGTATGCGGATTGTTTCCTGTACGCTGATTCGTGAAAATCTGGTTTAAATTCATCATTTTTCAAAATTACTCCAAATTTTATTTTTACGGAATAGTATTTGAACTTTTGTTGAAAAGTAAAGCCATGCCTGAAGGACCATCCATAATTTTAATGAAAGAAAGCCTGCAGCCGTTTGTCGGAAAACAAGTGACGGAAGCTTCAGGCAATGCCAAATTCGATAAAGATCCCCTGACCGGACAAACCCTTCATGAAATCCGGACTTTTGGAAAGCAGACGTACCTTGTTTTAGATCAGCAGGCTATCCGTATTCATTTACTGATGTTTGGGTCTTACAGTGTTGATGAACAAACAAAGCCCGATAAAAGCCTTCGCTTGTCTCTGATTTTTAAAACCGGCAGCTTATATTTTTACACCTGCTCCGTCAAATCGGTAGATCTTGAATTTTTATCTTCAATAGACTGGGAAGCAGATATAATGAGCGATGCCTGGAACCCACAAAAAGCAGAAAAGAAACTGAAATCCAAACCGCAGATGATGGTTTGTGATGCCTTAATGGACCAGGATATCTTTTCCGGAGTGGGAAATATTATCAAAAATGAAGTCCTGTTCAGAATAGGTGCCCAGCCTGAAAGCCTGATTGGAAATCTCCCACCTAAAAAACTGAAAGAACTGATTGCCGAAGCCCGCAATTACAGTTTTGATTTCCTGGAATGGAAACGGGAATTTGTTTTAAAGAAACACTGGCTGGTTCATACCAAAACAACCTGTCCTAAATGTGGGCAAAAGCTAGTAAAAAAGCAGACCGGTTTGGGGAAAAGACGAAGCTTTTACTGTGAAAAGGATCAGAAACTTTATTAAATAAGCTGTTATAATTTTTGTCTTCACTTATTTACAGAATCTATTTTTGCCAATGTTTTTTCCATTCGCAGAAACAACTGGAATCGCCTTATATTTGGTTCTTTAAAGCAACTGCTTGATGCATGATTGCAATCACCACCCTAAACTTACAAAAATGACAGAAAACCTATGGCTTGACAGATGGAATGACAGGTACAGCAGTGAAGAATTCGCTTACGGAACAGAACCCAATAATTATTTAAAAGAACAGTTAGAAAAATTAAAGCCCGGTACTATCCTGTTTCCTGCAGAAGGCGAAGGGCGGAATGCTGTTTTTGCAGCAACAAAAGGATGGGAAGTTTCCGCCTTTGATATCAGCAATGAAGGTAAGAATAAAGCCTTACGGCTTGCTGCTAATCAAAATGTCGCGATTGATTATCAGGTTGGTGAGCTTCAGACTTTAAATTTTCAGGCTGAACAGTTTGATGTCATTGCTCTTATTTATGCACACTTCCCTGCAGAAATCAAGTCTTCTATCCATCGGATGCTGGATCAGTATCTGCGTAAAGGAGGAGTTATTATTTTTGAGGCATTCAGCAAAAATCATCTTGATTATATAGCCAAAAACGAGAGAGTTGGCGGCCCTAAAGACATCGGATCTTTATTTTCAATAGATGAGATTAAAGCAGACTTTCCCAATTACAGCATCATAGAGCTGGAAGAAAAAGAAATAGAGCTCCATGAAGGTTTATTTCATAACGGAACAGGTTCTGTAATCCGCTTTGTAGGCCAAAAGCTGTAATCTACCCTTCCGAATTCAGAGTTCCGCCGGCATATTTTGTAAAAAAATCGGATCTGTAAACTTCACCTATAGGAATTTCGAATTCATCGATATAAATATTATGATTGTCAAATGAATCAATAAAATCGAGATTAACCACATACGATTTACTTACCCGGAGAAAGGTATTCCAGGAAATTTTCTGGTGGATGGTTTTGAGATTCATGGCTGTGATAAGTTTTTGCTGCCGGGTATGGATAACCACATAGTCTTTCAGGCCTTCTATAAATTTAATGTCTGAAAAACTGATTTTATAGAATCTCCGGTCCGCTTTGATAAATAAAAAATCTGCCGTATTGGACTCTACCGTATTTTTCACTGTATCCTTAGACAAAAGTTCCGTGTAGAGAATAGCTTTTTCTATGGCTTTTTCCAGTCTTTTGGCATCTATCGGCTTCAACAGGTAATCTACAGCTTCCAGTTCATAGCTTTTTAAGGCATATTGGGAATAGGCCGTGGTAAAAATAATCAGTGATTTTTTGGGCAGCATTTCGGCAAATTCCAATCCGGTTACCATCGGCATCTCGATATCCAGAAAAATAAGATCTACCTCATTGGTTTTCAGAAAATCCAGTGCTGAAGGAGCATTGGAAAATTCGCCCAGGATTTCGACCTTTGAGGTTTCGTTGATCAGTGAACGCATTTCTGCTCTTGCAAGCGGCTCATCATCTACTATAATACAGTTCATACAGGAATTTTTAAATTAACGGTATATTCTTTTTCTCCGGAGGTAATTTCAAGGCTGAAAGTATTTCCATAGAGAAGCTCGAGTCTTCTTTTAATATTGGCAAGTCCCAGCCCGCTGTAGTTGGCGTTGGAAACGGTCAGACTCGGATTCATTGAATTGGTACAGGTGAAATAAAGGATTTTATTTTCGACACTTATATTTATTTTCACATAGCACATCTTGCTGCTGATATCAAGACTGTGTTTTACTGCGTTTTCAACAAAAGTGGTAAACAAATTCGGCGGGATAAAAGTACTTTTTATCGTTCTGTTTTCTGTTTCTGCATTAATGGTGAACGAGAAATTTTCTCTTCGTATTTTTTCAAGGTTCAGGAAATTGGATAAAAAATCAATCTCTGAAATAAGCAGAGTTTTCTCTTCTCCGTTTTCATACAGCTGATATCTCAAAAATTCTGAAAGCTTAACGATAACTGCTGATGCTTTTTCAGGATCTGTTCTTGTAAGCGCCTTCACATTGTTCAGCATATTGAAAAGAAAATGTGGATTGATCTGGTTACGGAGCTCATTCAGCTCCATTTGTAAGGTAAGATTATTGAGTTCCGTCAGTCTTTTGGTATCGGTGATCCATTTTTGCAGAAGTTTTACGGTAGTTGTTGTCATAATAATCGGGATGCACATCAATATACCTTCATACAGATTTGCCTTTTCACTCTCCTTTTTAATATTTTCCACCCTGAAATCCCCGAAGAAAAATTTAAAGCCATAGCTTATCATGTTCAGTCCGGCAACTCCCATTATTAACAGCAGAATGAGATAGGTAATATATCTTGTTTTAAAGAAAAACTTTGGCACCAGGATATATATATTGATGTATACCATGGTAATCAGGACAACATATACAAAAAGCAAAACATAATACTGATAAAGCCCGGAATACCAATGCCAGAACCTCGCGCTGTACATGAGGAAGAAAAAGAAAATCAGGAATAACAGATGCCTGCGGACTTTGAACCGGTCTTCAACCAGAAAATCCATAACAAGTGTCTCCTTAAATTTTAATGACCCGTATTTCATAATATTCCGTAAGTCTTAATCAGAGACAAAAATAGAGAATAACGCAGGAAATCTTTATAATATTATACCAACCCTGTCATTTTTTATACCAATTTTAACGGATGGGATTTCGTATAAAATAAAAGCGGTTTCGTATAAAAAAAATTTCATACAATGGTATTATTTCTTTCTTTGCCCTGAATTTTAATGCTTATGGAATTAGCCGTTTTTCAGGAACTTACAAAAGAAATAACTTCAGAATGTTTTTATATGACAGAATCCCAGCAAGAAGAAAAGGTGATACAGATGATTGATCTGCACCATTTTGTGGAGTGTTATCAGTCACCGATCAGTATTTTAAATTATATTCAGCACCCTATTAACATTGTGGAAGAAAATGGTGTTAAAAAAGGGATTTTATTCTATAACCTTAGCCACCACACTCCCTACGACTGGAATGTTTTTGAAGAATTTAAAAGACAGAAACAGCTTAAAGAAGTCTGGTTTGTTTTTGTGGAAGAAAATATGGTTAGCAATACGTTCCGCCATAAAGACTTTATTACCGAGAACAGTATTGAGATATTTTATGACAGGATATTTCTGTTTAATTTCTTCCAATCCACTATCCATATTTTAAAATAGATATAAAACACAAAAAATTGGAGCAGTTTTGATCTTTTTAACTAAAAAATCAATGCGTTCCCATTTTTGAAAACACATTAATAACAATTACCCCAATAACGATCAAAAGAATTCCTATGATGGCCGGAAGGTCCGGAACCTGCTTAAAAGCAACGATTCCAATCATCGTTATGAAAACAATACCTACCCCGGACCATATGGCGTATGTTATTCCTACAGGAATATGGCGAAGGGTAAGACTCAGAAAATAAAAGGCGGAAGCATATCCTATCACGGTAACCACAGATGGCCAAAGCTTTGAGAATTCTTCAGATTTCTTAAGAAAAGTGGTTGCTATGATCTCGAATATAATTGCTAAGGCAAGAAATATATAACTGCGTCCCATAAAGCGTATTTTCTACAAAAATAATGAAAGCCATTTTTTTCCTTATTAAAACTGACTGCCAAATCGGTAGCGTTTTCTATTTTTCAGTGGGATTTAATCATTAAATTCTTATAGTATCCGGATTCCTACCTGAGTATATGAATAAGAAATATAAATCCTGCAAAATGAACCTCTTAATATCCCCCATAGGTGAAAATATTCAAAGTAGTTGTCATCAATCATTTATAAAAGAAAAAAATTGCATCGTTAAAAAATGTGTGACAATATATGTTTCAAGTATGTCAGTATTTCTATATGATGTGACAAAATTCTCAAATCCGTGTCACCAATCCGTTCGGGTTTGAAAAATTTCGGGATACAATCAGGCTTCGAAAAATAAGTTTTCTTAACATAATAATTCTTTCATTTCCCAAAATCTGACGTTCAGTTACCAAGTTAAAATCAGGTATTATGCATTGCATTTTTAATTTTTTGTTTTATCAAGTCCAATATAGAAGTGTTGAAACAGTTATCAACTTTTTAAAATTTTACAGATAAGACAATAAAGATATCAATAATTTCATAAAAACACATTAATTATTTATAAACAAAAGGGTCGTAAAAATTAACAAATTAAGAACATAACACACTGATATACATCATAATTATTTGCTTTGGCACGTGATTTGAAAACAGTAATATTGCAATTAGAAAATTGATAAAATAAAGTCAAATAATTAAATAAAACAAAAAATGGTAACTTACATCGGTATCGCAACATGTGTAGTAGTATTCGCTTCTTATTTTGCAACAGTAAAAAGAGAGCAAAGAAACTAGTTCTATTTAAAGGAAAGCCTATAGAACATCTATATTAATTGTATTGTTTATGTTTTTAATCTGAAAATGTCAGATGACGCTCTTTTACTCATTAGAGTAAAAGGGCCGGAAAACATAACTTCTTAGCTGAATTTCATAGCAAATTTTATATATCCCAATAGTCAAGCCGAACCATAGTTCGGCTTTTCTTGTTGATTATCTGCCAAACTAAAGGGTTTTGACTAAAGCCAGATGAGAGTTTGTTTTTTGTAAATGGGCTAAAGCCCATTCTCATTGAATATTTGATATAGTCTATTGGTTTATCCGGGACTTCAATCAATAAAGCCTTATCTTTGTTCGGATAAGAATCACTTTTTAGTTTTTTAACATGAATCTGTATAATCTCATCATTCAGGACAAGGAGGAAGTAAGCCTTAACGATGTATTTCTCAATAGCCATAACAGAGACCAACTGGTACAACTTATCAAAGAGCATACTTATGTGAAGGAGCTGCAGGAATACGGGCTTCCGGTCAATAATAAGATCCTTTTGCAGGGAAATTCCGGATGTGGAAAAACCATGACCGCCAAAGCTGTAGCGAATGCGCTAGGTAAAAATATCCTGATCCTTAATCTCAGTAATATTGTGTCTTCGCGTATCGGAGAGACTTCACAAAATATCAAAATGATCTTCGACAAAGCTGCAAGGGAAAGATCTGTTCTTTTCCTGGACGAACTGGACCAGATCGGGAAAGCGAGAGGCAGCGACGACAAGGACGTGGGCGAAATGAGAAGACTTGTGAATACCCTGATCCAGCTTATTGATTATTATCCCGAGAACGCTCTTTTGATGTGTGCCACCAATCACGCAGAGATTATCGATACTGCCTTGCTGAGACGTTTTCAGTTAAAGATCAGCTACGAACTGCCCTCAAGGGAGTTTTTAGACACTTATTATGACAGTCTTGTTTCCGGCTTTCCGGAGGAACTGCAAAAAGTAGAAAGAGAATACAACATTTCTTTTGCTGAAGCGAAAGATCACACTTTAACCTCAATAAAATCTGCCTTAATCAAAAAACTGGAAGCCGAGAAAATAATACAGTCATGAAAGAAGATATCCTCCACAATCTTGAAATCATAAATGACAGAATCAGAAAAGCATGCGAAAAAGCAGGAAGGAACCGGGATGAAGTAAGATTGCTGCTGGCTACAAAAACGGTTTCCGCAGAACGCATTAAAACTGCCTTAGAAAACGGGTATACCCTGATTGCAGAAAATAAAGTTCAGGAATTAAAAGAAAAATATGAGGGACTGAAAGATACACCTCATGAAAATCATTTCATCGGGCATCTCCAAACCAATAAGATCAAAGATATTCTAAGATATGATGTGTCTTGCGTACAGTCTCTGGACCGTCCGGATCTTGCAGAAAAACTCCACCAGCGGCTTTTATCCGAAGGAAAAACAATAGAAGTCCTGATCCAGGTGAATACCTCCGGTGAGGAAAGTAAATTTGGTGTACATCCAGAAGAGGCTGTTGAACTGACAAGAAAAGTTGCTGAATTCACGACATTAAAGATCAAAGGATTAATGACGATCGGTCTTTTCAGTGCAGAAACGGAAAAGGTAAGAAAATGCTTTAAACTCCTTAAAGATTTACAGCAGGAGATCATCAGCCAGAATATTCCCAACGTAGAAATGAAGGAGCTTTCCATGGGAATGAGCGGCGACCTGGAAACAGCCATTGAAGAAGGGGCTACAATTGTGAGAGTGGGAACTGCAGTATTTGGTGCTAGAGTATATCCGGATTCTTATTACTGGAATGAAAAAGCTTAGAAGTATAAGAGTATAAGGGTGAGAGAGTATGAGGATGTGGGAGTTTTGAGATTGTTTAAAGTTTAAATTTTTAAATCCTGATGACTATTTGATTGATCTTTTATTTCACAAAAAAGACAATTACGATTTTAAAATCAGCTGTGCTATGGCAAAATCATAAAAATTTTACGTTAAAAAAGTTAATCTTTTCATTTATAACTATTTAGATCAGTTTTTATTATAGATTTACTGCACACAAATACCATCTATGATGAAAACAAATATTTTGCTCTCTTTCCGGAATTCTCTCGGAATATTTTGCTGTCTTTTCACTGCTGCCCTGATGCTTGCCGACTGCTCTGGAAATGGACCAAGGAATGAAAATGATATGATAAAAGCTACTTTTTTAATAACCTGTATAACGATCGCCAGCATTTTTGCGACTTTATATATTTCAAAAAAAATTAAGCGGAGAGGTTAACGGTAAGTGATAAATTGAGTAGAGTTAATTTTCACAAAAAAGCTCATCCAATCTTCTATTTACTGCATATAGAATTTCTATTCCGGCAGAGTACACGGCATCTTTTTTGCTCATAAATTATTAATAACCAAACAAATACATTTATGATTAAAAAATTACTTTTGGGCTGCCTATTCATGACAGCAGTACTGTCTTCATGTAATAAAGATCAAAATTCATCATCTGCAAAAGACAGTGAAAAATCCATTCAGATAGTTTCAATGGTAACATGCGCAACTATGGCTGTGGCACTTCTTGTAGCATACAGCTATAAAAGAAGGTAATAGAAAATAAACTTAAAAAAAAACACCCGTTTAGAATCTAAACGGGTGTTTTATATTGGTCATAATTATTACATATAAGCTTCAATCGGCTCACAAGTACATACTAAGTTTCTGTCTCCGTAAGCTTCATCCACTCTTGAAACAGAAGCAAAGAATTTGTGGTCTCTTACCCACTCCAGCGGATAAGCTGCCTTTTCTCTGCTGTATGGTTTATCCCATGAATCAGAGATGACCAGCTGTTCTGTGTGAGGAGCGTTTTTAAGGACGTTGTTGGCCTGATCTGCTTCTCCGTTAGCAATCTCTTCAATTTCTTTCTTGATGGAGATTAAAGCTTCTGCGAAACGGTCGATTTCAGCCTTGCTTTCAGATTCCGTAGGCTCTATCATTAATGTTCCTGCTACAGGGAAAGAAACAGTAGGAGCATGGAATCCATAATCCATTAATCTCTTCGCCACATCAGCCACTTCAATTCCTAAAGACTTGAACTGACGGAAATCTACGATACATTCGTGGGCCACTCTTCCATTCTTGTTTGAATATAAGATCGGGAAATGCTCTGCTAAAATTTCTTTCAGGTAATTTGCATTCATGATCGCATGTCCGGTAGCTTTTTTCAATCCTTCTGTACCTAACATCTTGATGTAAGAGTAAGAAATATTCAGGATCAATCCTGAACCGTAAGGTGCTGCAGAAATACCGTCGATTGCATCTTTAGAACCGATTTTGATATTGGCATTGGAAGGAAGGAAAGGAACCAGGTGCTTAGCCACACAGATCGGGCCTACTCCAGGACCTCCGCCACCGTGAGGAATCGCAAAAGTTTTGTGTAAATTCAGGTGGCAAACGTCTGCCCCGATGTTTCCAGGACTTGTGAATCCTACCTGAGCATTCATATTGGCACCATCCATATATACCTGGCCGCCGTGCTCGTGGATCAGGCTTGTAATTTCTTTAATATTGGCATCGAAGAATCCGTAAGTAGACGGATAAGTGATCATTACACAAGACAGGTTCTCAGAATGCTGCTCTGTTTTAGCTTTTAAATCTTCGAAATCGATTTCCCCGCTTTCAAGGTTTTTAACGACAACAATTTTCATTCCTGCCATGGCTGCAGAAGCCGGGTTGGTTCCGTGTGCAGACTGAGGGATCAGTACTACATTTCTGTGGCCTTCACCTCTTGAAATGTGATATTCCCTGATTACCATTAATCCTGCATATTCTCCCTGAGCTCCTGAATTCGGCTGCAGAGAAGTTCCTGCAAAACCAGTGATCTCAGCAAGGTCTTTTTCAAGTTCTTTGATCATTTCCTGATAACCTCCTGCCTGATCTATCGGTACAAACGGATGAACAGCTCCCCAATTATCCCATGAAAGTGGCAACATCTGAGTAGCAGCATTCAGCTTCATTGTACAAGATCCAAGAGAGATCATTGAATGAGTCAACGATAAATCTTTTCTTTCCAAACGTTTGATGTAACGCATCAATTCTGTTTCCGTATGGTATTTGTTGAATACCTGCTCGGTAAGAATTTCGTCTTTTCTTAGATTCTCTTCCGGGATGCTGTATCCTTCTTTGATTTCTAACTTGAAAGTCTGCTTATCTTTGAACTGAGCAAAAGAAGCCATCAGAATATTTAATTTATCCAATGTAGTACTTTCATTGATGGCAATGCTTACAACACCTTCTGTGAAATAATTCAGATTGATTTTATGATCAAGCATCATTCTTGACAATCTTCCTTTTTCATCTTCACTCATTGTAATTTTCACCGTATCGAAGATCGGCTCTTCAACAACCTGATATCCTAATGCTTTAAGACCGTTTTTCAAAGCGTTTGCCTTAAAGTGGATCTGATCAGCGATGTAGTTCAAACCTTTAGGACCGTGGTAAACGGCATACATCCCTGCCATTACAGCAAGAAGTACCTGTGCTGTACAGATATTGGAAGTAGCTCTTTCTCTTTTAATATGCTGCTCTCTGGTCTGAAGCGCCATTCTTAATGCACGTTTTCCGTACATATCCTGAGAAACCCCGATGATTCTTCCCGGAATATCTCTTTTATAATCTTCCCTGCAAGAGAAAAATGCTGCGTGAGGACCTCCGTAACCTAATGGAATACCAAATCTCTGTGAAGTTCCAACCGCACAGTCAGCCCCCATGGATGCCGGTGATTTCAGTTTAACCAAAGCCATCGGATCGCAGGCAACAACTACCTGCAGGTCTAATTTTTTATATTCTACAATATCTTCTGTGTAATCCAGAACGATTCCGTTTTTACCAGGATACTGTAATAAGATACCGTAATAAGTTTCGTCAAACTGGTGAGTTTTGTGATCACCTTCCACGATTTCGATAGCTAAACCTTCTGCTTTGGTTTTTAAAACAGCAACGGTTTGAGGCAAAACAAGATCGGAAACAAAGAATTTGTTTGCATTTGCCTTCTTCTGCTCTTTCGTTCTGTTGTTAAAGAACATGTGCATTGCTTCAGCAGCAGCTGTAGACTCATCAAGAAGAGAAGCATTCGCAAGCTCAAAGCCTGTAAGGTCGCACACTACAGTCTGGAAATTCAGAAGAGCTTCCAGTCTTCCCTGGGCGATTTCCGCCTGATAAGGAGTATACGCCGTGTACCAGCTTGGGTTTTCAAAGATATTTCTCTGAATAGCTGATGGTAAAAGGGTATTGTGATATCCAAAACCAATGTAGCTCGTATAATCAGTATTCTTCGATGCCAAATCTTTCGAATGGTTCAGCATTTCGTATTCTGAAAGCGGTGCCGAGATCTCAAGATCTTTCTCTAAACGGATAGAAGAAGGAATGGTCTGAGAAATTAGTTCTTCAATACTTGAAACGCCCAATTTTTCCAACATCGCCTGTTTATCGGCTTCATTAAGGGAAATGTGACGGCTCACAAACTGTTCTGTATTCATTTTTATTTATTAGATTTTGTTCGTAAAAAAGATTCGTAAAATTACAATTTTTTAAACGATTGTACAAGAGTGTGAAATTGCTGAAACGATGGGGAAAATTCCAGATCTGTTAAAAAAAGAAACGATATAAAAATTATTTATTGCATAAAATCTAAAAGCTTAACTTTTAATACAAGCTTAAAACCTGCCTTCTAATTTTATTCAGTCTAAATTTTAGTTTATGTATTAGATTGATGATTGTTTTCAGGAAGAATTTATTACCCAAAAACAATCTTTCTATTCTAAAATCATGCAATGAATACCTGATAAACACACTGATAAACAGGGATGATAAGATTCATGAAATTTTATTAATTATATTTATTCTAAATTAATATATTTGCAACATGAATATGATTACCCCATTTAAAGTACCGCCTTTATCACCAGTATACGCATTCAATAATGAAGACATGTTCTGCGAAAAAAAATCCTGCTGTAAGAAATTCAAGAAGGGAAAAAGATGCAAGAAATGTCCGGGAAGAAAAAAGATGGCTTAAACTAGCCGGAATTCCTGAATAAAAAATACAGTGCCAGTACTAAAATAATAATTCCCCAGATCAGCATCATCATTTTGGGCTGACCGTATCTATTGATCCGTGTCCTCGGCTGAGGCCTGAACATTTCCTCCACACTGTTTTTAAACTGAGCGCTCTCGTTCTCAAAGACTTCAGTAATAGTGATTCCCTGCACAGCGGTTTTATGAAGCAGAGAATTCGTTGCATGAAGCAATAACTGGAATTTCCCGTCCTTAAATTCCGTGATCTTAAATATCCTTTCTCCAAAAGGTTTTTCCAGACCGAAAGGAAGTATTTTTACCACATCAGCATTATTCGTCTGCCAGTTGATGATGATCTCCTCCCCTTTTTTTGCATGAATTTTATTTGCCGTAAACGTTTTGATGGAAGGAGGAATATTATACCTGAAACTTTTCTGATGACTCTCTAAATTCTGATCATAAGTACGTCTCTTTCCCGGGTCACTCAGTATTTCATAAGCTTCCTGGATTTCACGGAACCGCCCTGCAAAGAAGTCATCGTTTTCATTCTTATCGGGATGGTATTTTAAAGAGAGCTTTCTATAGGCTTTTTTGATGTCTTCTTCTGAAGCATCCGGAGAAATCCCAAGAAAATAGTAATAGTCTTTCATTGAACCTTACAAAAATAAGGATTTATTTTCTTTATCATTATTCTGCAGGATAAAATGTGGCCTTATTTGAGGATAAATTCTACTTCTTAGTTTTTCAGATCCGACAGCTGTGGCTTCGAGAACCTTAGCCATACTCTATGTTATTTCTCTAGTTTTCATAAAAGTTACGCTCTTGACGAATGAGGCTCTAGAAGCCATCATTATTTGAGATTGCTTCGTCGCTTCGCTCCTCGCAATGACAGTAAAAAAATTCCGGCGCGGGAAGCAGAGCTTCCCGCGCCGGAATTAACAATTTCAATTTAGTTTTTACTACTTATGCTTCCGCTTCTGCAGTGTTGCTATGATTCTTTCTGCAACATCCTGAAGCAAATTCTTTTTTGAACTTCCCTTTCAGTTCCTGATATTGCTCATCATTCATTTCTCTGATCTTATCTGCAAGACCGAAAGGTGATTTTTCTTTGATTCCGTATTCGTTAAAAATACCTTTCATAAATCTTTTTCTCTGTGCTATTTTTTTAGCAGCCAATGCTACTCCTACAACAGCTAATGCTCCAAGAGCTCCTTTTAATGCTGAATTTTTCATTTTTTCAAAATTTTAAATTTTACTACTTCTTGTTTTTTATATAGACGAATGAATTTTCAATTTACTTTACTACTTCTTTAAAATTTTCAAATTATTCGTTTGTTTTATTAGGTCTGTTAAAGAATCCGCCTGCACATTTTTCTCTCCAGACTTCTTTAAATTTTTCTCTTTCTTCAGGAGACAGATGCTGCATTTTTTCTCTCATCTTTCTTTCCTTAAAATCTCTCATCCCTTTTCCGAAATGGAAGCCTCCGAAAAGAATTTTACTCAAAATCAATATTCCCATTGCCTGCCAGTATGTTATTGATTTCACTCCCAAAATATCGGGAAGCAGACAGTTCCAAAGGGACATGACGATCCATGTAACTCCCAGTAAAATCAACGGTGGACATAGGAATAAAAAAATCCAGCCTTTTTTGTGTTTATTATGATTCATAACTTTCTTTTTACTAACTATTTAAATCTTCGTATAATTTTCTCAACCTGTTTCTTAAATGCTTCACAGCATAATTTTTTCTACTGATAATGGTTTTTATATTTTCTCCCTGTTCATCAGCAATTTGCTGAAGGGTTTTATCGTTCAGTTCATTTTCTACGTAAACCAGTCTCTGTTTTTCGGGAAGTTCGTCCAGGGCTTCAAAAAGCTTCTTCCATATTTCATCCTGAAACATCTTAACTTCAGGTCCGGCACTCTCGTCCAGCAATAGAATATCTTTGATAGAAAAACTTCCGTCTTCATCTTCATAAACGAAATCTTCAAGATTTTCAGTTTTCTTTTTTCGGTAACGGTCTGTAATTTTATTTGCAGTTACCCTGTACAGCCAGCCGCCCACATTCACAATCTCGGAAAGATTGGTCAGACTGCTGAACTGAAACCACACTTCCTGCAGAATATCTTCCGCATCTTCAGTGTTTTTCACTTTCGGACGAATATAAGACATCAGCTTTCCTCCGTACTTTGAAACGGTTTGTGAGATGATACTTGCTTTCTCCTCTTGTGGCATTGTTATTTCTTCGACAACCTCCATATTGCTATGACGAACTGTCTTTTGGTTTTACTTTAATAAATTTAAAAAAAATTATTGATTGGTGGATTTTTGGTACGGGATGCGGGTTTCGGGATACGGGGTGCGAGATGCGGGTTTCGGGGTGTGGGATAAAAGTTTTGGAAGAATGTTTGTAGCTTGAAATGCGAGGAAGTCCCTAATCCCTGATCTCTAATCCCTAAATATCTAATAAAAAACGGAAAGCATTACACTTCCCGTTCCTGTTTATTCTAAAGTTATTCTATTTTTTATTAAAATTCTCTGCGAAGAAGCCCAGCATATATTTGTATAGTTCCAGTCTGTTCGGTTCTTTTCCGAATCCATGTCCTTCATCATATTTTACCAGATAAGGAACCTCAAAGCCTTTTGCACGCATTGCTTTTACAATCTGATCGGATTCATTGATGTTAACCCTTGGATCATTGGCTCCCTGTACCACAAATAAAGGTTTCTTGATTTTATCAATCTGGAAAACCGGTGAAACTTCTTTGGCTATTTTTGCTTCTTCCGGATTATCCAGATCATACCAGATCTGCTTTACCATTTCTTTGTAAGGCTTCCAGTATTCCGGGAAGGAATCGAAGAAAGTAAAAATATTGGATACCCCTACATAATCCACCCCGCAAGCATAGAGATCAGGAGTCTTGATAAGCCCCATCAATGTGGCATAACCTCCATGGCTTCCTCCATAGATAGCGATCTTATCTTTGTCTACCCAGCCTTGTTCAATGGCATATTTTACGCCGTCTTCCACATCATCCATTGCTTTTCTTCCGATCTGCTTGTAACCTGATTTCTGGAATTCTTTTCCATAGCCTCCTGAGATTCTGAAATTCACCTGAAGGGTTGCATATCCTCTGCTGGCAAAAAGCTGGGTCTCAGGATTGAAACCCCATTGATCCCGGATTCCCTGCGGACCTCCGTGGGGATTAACAATAAGAGGTACTTTTTTGCCTTCAAGAGCTGCTTTGGGAAGGGTAATATAACCATGAATGGTGAGTCCATCCCTGCTTTTGAATTCAATAGGTCTCATTTCTGCCATATCTTCTTCTTTCAGCTGTGGCATCAGATTGTAAAGAAGGCTTGTTTTTTTACTTTTCGTATCATATTCGTAATAAGCACCATAAAGCTTATCACTGCCTACATAAACCAAAAGCTTATCGTTGTTGTCATCGGAAGAAACGATGGAAAACTGTTTGTCTTTAAATTCAGCTTTCAGCTGATCATCAATTTCTTTATAAAATTTACTTACCGGGACCGTTTCGCTCTTAATACCGTCATAGCTGATATAATCCAGTTCGTAATTCCTGTTTTTACCGGCAAGGCTTATAGAGTTCACATCAAATACCGGATTGGAGTATACCTCTCTGATCAATGCATTTTTTTTCAGATCATAAAGTACAATCCTGGATTTATCACTGTCCAGATTGGTGACCACATAAGCTTCATCCTTATTTTTAGAATTATCATTAAGGCCTATGATGTAAAAGGTATCTTTCCAGTCTGTGGATTTCAGGAGGTTGAATTTCCCTGTCTGTAAGTCTTTATAGTAAGTTTTTGTCGTTAGCCCGTTCTCAAGAACGGTGTATCCTCTGAGGTTTCCATCCTTATCAAACATATAATCATCAATAGGGCTGTTCACGTCTTTATTTTCATACAGCTGGGTCATTTCACCTGTATTGAAATTGATCTTATAAGGCTCAAAGATCTGTTTGTTGTTTTTATTCATGGTAACCACAACAAAATCCGTATCTTTTATCAACTTTACGGTTCCCAGGGTAATTCCGTCAAACGGAGTAAGGTCCTTGAGATTTTTCCCGTCAATATCCGCAGCATACAGGTGGATATTTTCGTTGCCTCCTTTGTCCTGGGTAAAGAAAAGACGCTTGTTGCCAAGCCAGCCATAGCTTTTGATAAGATCATCTTTTTCAACGATTGCCTTGGATATTTTGCCTGTTTTCAGTTCTTTTACATAGACATGATTCTTCTTATCCTTATCTTTTTCCTTGTAGGACAGATACTTCCCGTCCGGGGAAATTTTAAACTGTGAAGCATTGGGTCTTGCAAAATAGTCTTCTACCTTATATTTAAAGTTTCCTTTATCATAAGATATCAGTTTTTCAAGATTTGCTTTGGTGGATGGGAGCGTAGGATCGCCCGGCAGCTTGGCCGTTGAAGTCTGTGCATTGATCATAATTGCTGACAGTACGATTTGAGCCGTACCAAAAAATTTAGTGTTAAAATTCATAATTTATATTTTGGATGGTTAGTTTATCTATTAAAGAATCTTAAACAATTAAAACCTTATATATAATAGGACAGCTTACCTACCCAAATGTTACATAAATTATAAAAGTTTATATAAATAATTCAAAATATTTAAAAAGCTTAATTCATATATATTCCGAAATACCATGTCCAGACTATTAAAATAATCTGCATGGGAATCCTTTCCCTGTAAAGATAACTCATACCGGGCCCCGTATAATCTGCTTTGAAGATATTGATATTTTTCCTGGATGAATTAATGTTGGCCATAAATACCAAAACATAAAATATAATCAGCAGTATCGCTGTAATTTCTCTTATAGACGGAATCATCAGACCTATTCCCGCCGCTATTTCAAGAAATCCTGTACAATATACCCAGAACATTTTGCCGGGAATAAAATCAGGAATCATCATTGCCATTCCTTTCTGGAATTTGAAATGGGAAAATCCCGTGAATACAATAAATACAGCCATACCCAGATTTCCTGAAAATAAAAAATCAGGTTTACCCTGAGCAATATAAGTTCCCACTAAAGCAAGAATAAACGTTGCGAAAAGGATCGTTAATAACTTCATGTTTTTTTATTTATTTACCGTATTGAAAGATAAAATAATTTTATCATACTTCTCCTCAATATACTAAAAAACCACACAGGTTTTAAAGGTCTATGTGGTTTATTATTATGCAAATAGCAACTTATTTATTTTCGGCAAGGTCTTTCACTATTTCCAGCCCTTTTGTAAATCCAGTGTTCATGTGTTCTTCCCATTCTTTTTCGGTCTGGACTTCTGCATGAAGCTTTGTTTTTCCCTCCAGGTCAATAAGAATATACTTTTCGAAACAGCCGCTCCATTCCATCACTTCCTTGCTCCTTGTATCTTCGTTGCCTTCTTTGTCTACCATTCCCAGATGCTTAAAAATAATCTGGTGGGGTTCATCAAGACTGTCAATGGTTGATACCATTCCTTCACCTTCTCCATTCAGGAAATAGGTCTTCCCGCCAACTTTCCAGTCGGATTTCATTACAGATCCTGCACCGAAGAATCGGGTCCATTCGGCATAGGTTCCGCTATCCCAAAGAACATCCCAGACTTTCTGCGGTGATGCATTGATTTCTATTTCGTACGATAAGGTTTCCATATTTCAGATTTTGTGATTGGTGCTTTTATAATTGGTTCTCCGAGAGGTTTTTTACAATCCCCAAAGCTGTTGGGAATTTTTCTTCAAAAAAGTCTTTAAACTCTTCAGTAGTATTGATTTCAATTTTCAACAGGGTTCCTGTAGGTATTTCCTCTAAAATATACGCTTCTGTCGCTTCACCCCAATCCTGCTCACTTTCTACTCCATTATAAATCTCTCCGAGGTGCAGGAATTTCATTTCCTGATTGGCTATATTTTTTTCAACACGGCTGTACATTCCATTATTGTTGGGGTCAAGAAATTTAATGATGCTTCCTTCTTCGAAACTGCCCATGTAAAAGGAGCCCTCCATAAATGCAGTAGTCCACTGCCTGTAGGTCATATCACTCCAAAGGACGTCCCATACTTTCTCGGGATCTGCATCAATTTGAATTTCAAAAAATATTTTCTGCATTGTTTTTTATTTAAATGTTAGATTTCAGACATCAGATTTAGATGATAGATTCTAAAATTTAGTTCATGATTATCCTGATTTCTATTTTAGTTCTAAGTTTTTACTTATCCGCCTACAAAATCTCCGCCATTAATATGGATCACTTCACCAGTAATGTAAGTAGCATCTTCAGAGGCAAGGAAAACATAGGCCGGTGCAACTTCTGAGGGCTGTCCCGCCCGTTTCAAAGGAGTATCTTTCCCGAAGGTTGAAAGATCATCAAAGGTTTCTTTCACAAGAGGTGTCCATATGGGGCCGGGAGCAATTCCATTGACCAGTATTTTTTTCTCAGCAAGATTAGCCGAAAGGGATCGGATAAAGGATAAAATAGCCCCTTTAGTAGCTGCATAATCAATGAGGTGATCACTTCCCCGGTAAGCTGTAACTGACGTTGTGCAAATAATCCGGCCTCCCTCACCTATCAGCGGTAAAAAGTCCCTTGTAAAAGAAATCATGGAAATAATATTGGTATTGAAAGTTTCCACAATTTGTTCATCAGAGATTTTTTCAAGACTGTTTTTAGAGGTATGAATTCCCGCGTTATTAACCAGAATATCCAGGTTATTCCAGGTCTTTTTTATTTTATCAATACATTTTGTCCGGAATGCTTTCTTCGTGAGGTCACCTTTGATGAGAATGCATTGCTGCCCTTCTTTCTCAACGAGTTTTTGGGTTTCTCTGGCATCGTCATCGCTTTCTTTATAAATTATTGCAACATCAGCTCCTTCTCTTGCAAAGTGAACGGCTACAGCCTGACCTATCCCACTGTCGCCACCTGAGATGACTGCTTTTTTCCCGGTGAGTTTTCCGCTTCCCAAGTAATTGTTCCGGATGATTTCAGGAAGGAGACCTTCCTTAGGCACTTTTGATTTGGATTGTGACTTGTTCTGTGTTTTCATAAGCAAATCTTTTATACATCACATCAAACAGCAAGCCGAAACAGGAGTAAAAACGGAAAAAAAGTGAAATAAAAACAACTGAATTCACATTTTAACTTTATGAATTATAAGCTTCTTCCAAATCTTTGATGATAATATTCTTCATTTTCATAATAGCCTGAATCACTTTGTTTACTTTATCTTTATCAGGATCACTGATCAGTCTCATCGATTGTCTGGGGAAGATCTGCCAGCTTAGTCCGTACTGATCTTTTACCCAGCCGCACACTTCCTCACTTCCTCCTTCACCGGAAAGACTGTTCCAGAAATAATCTGTTTCTTCCTGACTATCTGTCATGACTACCATTGAAATTCCTTCATTAAAATCGAACTGGTGATCATAGGAATTATCCATGCAGAACATGCTATAACCATTTATTGTGAAATGAGCATGCATTATATGTTCCGGATCTTCATCTGATTCTGCTCCGTCCTTATATTTTGAGATATTTCCGATCGCTGAATTGGGGAAAATTCTGGTATAAAACTTCATGGCATCTGCAGCTTTTCCGTTATTCTCATGGATAAACATAAGAGTAGGCACCAACTTCTGGTCACTTGCTTTTTCACCAAGAAATAACTGCCAGGTTATTCCGTAACGATCGCGGATCCAGCCGTATTTCTTACTCCACGGATAGGTTCCGAGATCCATCAGGGCTGTCCCTCCGTCCTTCAGCTGATCCCAATACTGTTGCACTTCGTCTTCAGTATCACAGATCACCATAAAAGACACTGAAGGATTTTTCTCTTTCTCAGGACCATTCAAAAGCATTATCGTTTGTCCGAAAAGTTCAATATTGATAACAATCTGTGTATCTGCAGTTATTTTGCCGCCGAATATCTTGCAATAAAAATCTGCTGATTTTCCGGCATCGCCATTGAATAAAATACATGGAAAGATATTGTTGTTCATCACTTTTAGATTTTGAAGTTATTATGAAAAGTAAATGAGTAAAATCGCGAAAAAACGAAAAGGCTAAAAAGCAAATTTCCTTTTTTGTCTTTAAGAATTATAAGCTTCCTCCAAATCCTTTATAACAATTTTCTGCATTTTCATCATTGCCTGAACTACTTTCTGACTTTTTTCCTGATCGGAATCATTCATGAGCTGAATAAGCCTTTTGGGAACAATCTGCCAGCTCAGCCCATATCTGTCTTTCAGCCAGCCGCACATACTTTCTCTTCCGCCTTCTGAAGTAAGGGTATTCCAAAGATGATCGGTCTCTTCCTGATTATCCGTCATTACTACGATAGAAATTCCTTCATTAAAATCAAACGGGTGGTCATAAGAATTATCCATGCAGAAGAAGCTGTAGCCATCAATGGTAAACTGGGCATGCTGTACATTTTCAGCAGATTCCGGTATGGGATGGCCTTCACTTCCGTCACCATATCTCAAAATATTTCCAATGTTTGAATTCGGGAAGGTTTGGGTATACCACTCCATCGCTTCTTTTGCTTTTCCGTTATTCTGATGAATGAACATCAGCGTAGGAACAATTCTCTGCGATTCCGGCTTATCTCCCAGGAACAGCTGCCAGGTAACTCCGTACTTATCCTGAACCCATCCGTATTTTTTGCTCCACGAATAGGAATCCAAAGCCATAAGGGCAATTCCTCCTTCTATCAGTTTGTCCCAGTATTGCTGAACCTCATCTTCTGTTTTGCAGATCACCATAAAGGAAACTGACGGATTCTTTGTAAAATGGGGACCTCCGTTCAGGAGCATTAGTTTCTGTCCGAAAAGGTCAATGTTCATGACAACGGGAGTGTCTGCCGTGATTTTCCCGTCAAAAACCTGACAATAGAACTCCGCGGCCTCTTTTGATTCTGTATCAAACCAGAGACAAGGGAAAATATCGTTATTCATACTATTCATTTTAAGGTGGTACATATAGTTTTATTGATTATTGCTGATCCTGATGATGAAATCCTCCGGTAGGTATAATCATCAGCTTTTGAAAGAAACGTGATGTTCTTCCATATGGTTTTTCAGTTTCTGCATGGTATTTCTGCCGAAACCATGAAGCTTCATGATTTCCTGTTCAGAATAATCCGAAAGTTTTTCAAGAGAGTCAATTTTTTCTCTTTCCAAAGCTCTTCTTGCCGGTACAGCAATAATGCCATACAGGAAATTATTTTTAGTGACATGATCAACAGCACAAATGGAGCTTAAACATTTTGCCATTATAACCAGATTTATCATGACCTGTCAATGCTTTTTTAATGGTTTTCAACATATTTGTGAAAATTATTGAGGATAGCATACCAGCCATCCCGCTGCATTTCCACAGAATTCTGTTTTTCAGGATCAAAAATTTCGGTCACTTTTGTGGTGTTTCCGTCTATCTTCTCAAAGATAACTTCCACTTTCCGGCCGTCTTCCATATGGTATTTGATATTGGCATTCGGGATTATCTCATCGTAGAATCCTTCGAAATCAAAGCCAAAGCTTTTATCTTTTGCCTCCATTCTGGTCCTGAATTTACCTCCTACCCGCAGATCATTTTCTGAACTTGGGCATTCCCAGGATTCATGGGCAAAATTCCATTTTGTAATATGTTTAGGATCGTTGAAATAATTCCAGACTTTTTCTACCGGGGCTAAAATTGTGATGTCTATCTTAATCGGGTCCATAGTTTCTATTTTTTAATCGTTGTAAAAAGGCAGCCCGGACCGGACTGCCCTCATAATTTAGTTAAAGATAAGACTATTTTGTATATCCTTCGTTATAGTTCACCATCCAATGAACTCCGTATTTGTCCTGGAAACTTCCGAAATAATCGCCCCAGAACTGGTCTTCAATAGGCATTTCTATATTTCCTCCTTCAGAAAGACCTTTGAAAAGCCTGTCTGCCTCCTCCTTTGATTCCGGGAAGATGGATACATAGTTGTTATTTCCCACGTTAAGGGTTTGCCCGAATGCAGGAACAATATCTGAAGCCATCAGAAGATCACCTCCGATTGGTAACGCTATATGCATCACTCTGTTTTTATCTTCTTCCGATAAATTTTCGGTTCCGGGAGCATTTCCCATTTTATGAACCTCTCCAAGAAACTCTCCTCCGAAAACAGATTTGTAAAAATTGAAAGCTTCTTCTGCTTTTCCGTCAAAATTTAGGTATGGATTTAATTTAGCCATGATTTCTGATTTTTAAATGTTTTTATTAATTAGTTAGTTAGCTAGTTTATGTTTTAGTTTACTGAAGCGCCTAAGTATGTTTTAAAAATTTAATGGTTTCATTAACGGTCAGATTTATCAGATCAGCATCGGTATTTCCTTCAAAATCTGCCATCATGTATGAGCCGTGACCAGCCGGAAGAATCAAAAGCCTAGATCCGGGAACCAGCCGCCACATTTCTGCCACATGCTCCGGCTTCATCACATCTCTGTCTCCACTGATGAATAATGTCGGAGCTTTTATAGATGTTAATATCTTTTCGTCCCAGTCTTCAAACGTCTGCATTCTTTTGCTGTCTTTTTCAAACATGTTTTGCAGCTTTGAAAAATCCGGGTTCAGGTTAAGAAAATTGATTTTAAGGGGCTCCGGCATTGATTCCAGGGTAGCTTCTGCCATACTTTCAAAAAAACCGTCCATCATTCCGTTTCTTTTGTAGAATGCAGAGGCAACAATGATTTTTTCAGTTAGTGCAGGGTAAAGATGGGCAATCTGCATCACGGTATTTCCTCCGTTACTGAAACCCCAGAATGAAGCTTTATCAATAGAAAGTTCCTTTAGAAGGGCAGCAACATCGTGAGCATCCTGCTCAAAGGTTTCGGGAATATCGCGATGATCTGTCATTCCATGGTTCTGTAGGTCAATGCCAATCAACTGAAAGCTATTTTCAAGCCGGGAAATAATTTCTTTATAATCAAACAAAATAGAGGACCCTCCGCCATGAATAAGCACCAAAGGTTTTCCGGAGCCGTAAATTTCATAGTACATCCGGATTCCGTTGACCTGATGATAGCCTTTTTCTTTAGGTTCCATCCCTTAATATTTTAAATTTTCATCTACATCATACTTCATTCCCGGATAGTCCAGAATTTTTCTCATAAGGCCTATTTGTCCGCATAAATAATCTTCACGCCCTATACACATTCCTGCAAAATTGAGCTTGGTTTCCGGAACGAAAGGAATATTCATTCCGATTTGGAAAATTTCATCCAGTTCTTCATCGGTAGCCTCTAAGAGTTTCTGATATACTTTTGGCGAAATATCATGGAAGTTTTTCTCCAGCTCATCTAAACTGGGATACTTGAAGCCTTCGTCCAATGCCTTTCCCTGGAAGAAAAGCTCCCCATTGGGATCTTCATCTCTGAGTCCTAAAACCCAGCCCAGCCCATAACGCATGTTGACAAAGTTTCCTGCCATCCAGACAATATGATTGGTTTTTCCTTCAATCCTTTTCAGGGCATCTTCTTCCGAAATGCCTTCCAGCGCATTAAGAAAGCTTTGGGAGTGCATTCTGTATGCAGGAATGATAACCTCTAATTTTTTTGATTTTGGTGTGTCCATTGTTTGATTTTTTAGTTGTTTTAAAATGATATCTTTCCGGATATTTAAGAATAAAGCCTATTCTGATGCTATTTGATGGCACCCGGTTTTCCTAAAATTCTTCTGAGGTAGCCCAGCTGTCCGCTGTGATAAATTTCGTGAAGACAGAAAATAGCAATATCATTAATGGTTTCGGGATTAAAACTTTCCAGACTGATGAGTTTCTGTTCCAGTCTGTCCTGAGATTTTTGCAGGTAAGACTTTAATTCTTCAAAAGCAATCAATTCGTCTTTTCTTTCCAACGGAATCTCTCCCCTGTTGTAGAATGAAAATTTCTCGTTATCCCATACAGGTTCTTCGCCCAGGGTATTCAGGAATGCATTTCTTATGTAAATTAAATGACCAAGGATCCAGTTCAGGCAGTTAGCTTCACCATTTGGAAAAACCATAGATTCTTCATGGGTAATGCCGTCAATATTCATTGAAATCACTTTGTAATTGCTGAATACCTGAACTTTTACTATTTCAATATCGTTTGATTTTGTTTCCATAGCAGTAGGTTTATTTGAGTCCATGACTTGCAGACAGGAAAATGGATTGAATATTTTTCCTGCTCAGGTCATGAATACATTCAGATTTTAAGATTGAGCAGGGAATTGAGAAACATCTGTAAAGATAACATTCCACCCATGCCCGTTGATGTCCCAGAAAGAATTCTGATACATCCATCCCTCATCCTGAGGTTCTTCATGCTGATAAGCACCGTTTTCCAGAGCCGTATTTACTACCTGGTCCACTTCTTCTCGGCTGTTCAGGCCAATGGCAACAAGTACCTGGGTGGTATCACCTTTTGGAACAGGTCTTTCAGAAAATGACTGGAAATATTCTTCTGATAAAAACATAACGTAAATACTGTCGTCTTTCATGACAACACAGATGCCTTTTTCATTAGACATCTCCTCAGCAATAGAAAAACCCAGCTTGGTCCAAAATTCTCTTGTTTTCTGTACGTCCTTCACAGGAAGGTTGACGTAGATCTGATTGATTTTCATATTATATTGTTTAGTGTTAAACTTTTAACCAAAATTACCAAGCCTTTATGAAAATCAACTTGCCATAAGACAAGATTTAATTTTTCTTTGGATGAGATACGATTTCTTTGCGGATACGGCTTAAAGAAGTATCTGTGACGCCCAGATAGGATGCCACCTGCTTGAGAGGCGCAAACTGTAAAACCTGAGGTTTCTGCTCCAAAAGATTAAGATAACGTCTGGTGGCGGAAAGGGTAAACATTTCTACAGATCGCTGCTTGTAAACAAAAAGTTCTTTTGACATCCATGCCCTTCCCCATTCTCTGAGATTCGGTATTTTATGGAACAGTTCCTGAAAGGTCTCATAATCAAACCTCCAGCATTCACAATCTGTAATGCAAATGATGTTTTCCTGGGATGGAACCCTCTGAAAAAGCGATAAAACCTCAATAATGATCTCATTATCTGCAAAAAAGTGTGTGGTTACCTCATTCCCGTTAAAATCATTTACATAGGAGCGGGCAAGGCCTTTTTCCAGGATATAGTATTCGTTGGCAGTTTTTCCTTCTTGCAGAATGATATCTCCCTTCTGAAAAAAAACTTTTTCGTGAGCCTGGAATATTTCGTCAAGCTCTTCATGCAGAAAAAACGGAAAGTCGTAGCAGATCTCTAAGGCTTTGCTGGTCATTGAGTCAGTGTCTTTTTAAGTTTTTAAAAATATCATTTTTAATTGAATCCGTAATAAATCGAATTAAACAAAATCGATAGACAACATAAATAAAGCTGCAATAACCTTTACTAACAGTAGTTTTTAATCTTTCTAAATAATTAAACACAGACTCACATATATGCAAATACAATGTTTATAAATTTATACCATTTGAGAAATTTAGAGAATAAAATTAAGCCTTCAAAGTATATTAGAATAAAGAAAGCTGGATCGGCTTAGGGTTTTCAGGAGGTTTTGCATCTCCGAAGACCGTTTTTCCGCCGAAGCGAAACGAATTCTGCCTTTCCTCTTCAATAACCTGCTGGATATCAAAATCAGGAGTAAAATCTTTTTCGGTAGCAGCTACAATCTGATGCAGCTTGTTTAAAGTATTCAGCTTATCGGAATTTCCGAGCTTTGATTTTTCGATTCCTTTCCTGAGGATATTGATGCTTTCATCATAGGTTTTGGTAGGAACCGGGAAAGGGTGTCCGTCTTTACCGCCATGGGCAAACGAAAATCTAGCCGGATCCGCAAACCTTGAAGGTGCTCCATGAATCACTTCACTGACCAAAGCCAGGGATTGCATAGTCCTGGGACCTACTCCTTCCAGCATCAGAAGATCTTCAAAATTTTGAGGCTGCTGTTCACGGGTTACGTATAGAAGAGCTCCCAGGCGTTTCAGATCCACGTCTGAAGCCTGTACATCATGATGGGCGGGAAGAATTAACCTTGAAAAATCTTTCATCACATCAATGGAGTCGGTATGGGAAATATCCAGAATTCCTTTCCTGTTCTCTGAAGCATCCGCATCCGTAAGATTAAGAATTTTTCCTCTTGAAATACCGTTAATCCCTGTGTGAGGTTCTTCTATAAATGATTTTATGTTTTCTGAATGCCAGTGATAACGTCTTGCCGTACCATCGGACTCGTGCATACCCTGCTGCACTACACTCCAGCTTCCATTGTCTGCCAAAATAAAATTATGGAGATAGAGCTGGTAACCATCCTGGATAGCTGTATTATCTACTTTTGCAGAAAGTTTGCTGGCTTTTACCAGTTCATGACCGTTTAGCCCTGTTTGATCAGCAATCTGAAGGAGCTCTGAAGGAGTGTCTTTTGAAAATTTTCCTTTTCCTCCACAGATGTACAGTCCCAGCGATTTTGAATTTGGATTGATAGAACGTTTCAAAGCGCCCATTACAGATGTAGTAATCCCTGAGGAATGCCAGTCCATTCCCATTACAGCTCCAAAGCTCTGAAACCAAAACGGATCTGCAAGCCTTCTGAGAACTTCGTCTTTCCCATAATCCATCAGGATAACTTCTATAATGGAAAGTCCGAGCGCAGACATACGCTCGTAAAGCCACGGCGGGACTTTTCCGTAATGTAATGGCAGATCTGCTGTTCCTGAACGTTTCATTGTACAAAGGTAGTTATCGTATTGTTATTTTTTGATGATTGGGATCATCTGTTTTATTAAGTTTTGGCTAAAGCCTTAGATGATTATTTTTATTCGAGAACGGGCTGAAGCCCGTTTCTATTGATAGATTTATTAATGTATTGAAAAGAATTAAAGATTCTGATGCTTTTCTTCATCAAATTCTTCATTGAAGATGATTTTATTTCCAAAAGGGTCATCCACAGTAAAAGAAACTGCTCCATAAAACGTTTTTTCCAGCCCGGGACGGTTGTATTTATACTTTTTATCCAGCAGCTCTTTATGGTATTCAGCAACTCCATGTCCCCAGACAAATACCCGGCTTCCCGGAGTTCCATCACCATTATGCTCACTTAAATGAAGGAAAATATTTCCTTTTTTCACTTCCATATAAACGGGGGTATTTTCTTCAAAATGATGTTCCCATACGATCTCAAAACCCAGCCATTCTATATAAAATTCCAAGGCTTTCCTGTAATCAAAAATTCTCAGTACCGGAATAATCTTTTCTGCTTTCATGGTTAAATGTATTTGTTGCCTATTGCCTATTGCAAAACTAAGTATGCTGAAGTATATTAATCAGATTTCCAAACGGATCTTTTACAAAAAATCTTCGTACGCCCCAGCTTTCATCTGCCATTCCATAAGTAATTTCAAAGCCTTCCTGCTTTATTTTTTTATAGAGTTCATCTACATTATCCACTTCTATTGAAAGTAAAGGGACTTCCGTATTATTTCCGCCCTGAGCGGCAAAACTGACCTGAACTTTAGCTTCCTGATCATTTCCGAAAGTTTTGATCCATCCGTGATCCATGAGGACTTCCAGCCCTAAAATATCCTGATAAAAAAGATCAGCTTTAGAAAGATCTTCTGCTTTTATATTGGCGACAATTCTTTTGATCATTTTACAATTATTTGGAAATTCCTAAGGCCTAAAAAGCCTTGCAAAACGTAGCGTCTGCAAGGCTTTCTGCAAAAATTATTGTTTTCTATTTATTCAGGGCATCAATTGCTGCGCTGTAGTCCGGCTCCTGGGCAATTTCTGAAACCTGTTCCGTATAAACAACTTTATTGTTCTCGTCCGTCACGATCACTGCACGACTTAACAGCCCTTTCATCGGGGAATCCGTAATGGTCACTTGATAATCGTCACCAAAACTGCTTCTGAAATCTGAAAGGGTTTCCACATTATTCAACCCCTCAGCTGCACAGAATCTTCCCAGTGCAAAAGGAAGGTCTTTGGAAACATTGATCACTACGGTATTATCAAGACTTGAAGCTTCTTCATTAAATTTTCTTGCAGAAGCGGCACAAATTCCTGTGTCAATACTTGGAAAGATATTGAATACTTTCTTTTTGCCGTCAAAATCAGAAAGAAGTTTCACATTCAGATTGGAATCCACCAATGCAAAATCTTTTACCGTTGTTCCTACTGAGGGAAGAGTTCCTATTGTATTTACCGGATTTCCTTTAAGTGTAATCGCTGCCATAATTTTATTTTTTAGTTTTTCAAATTTACTTAAAATAGGAAGTTTTACAGGCCAATGAAAGGTTAAATAATTCTTAAAGTGGAAATAAAAAAACTTATTTATTACAGATCATTTACCTGAAACAAATTTTAATTATATTCGCAATCCAAAAAAATAATAACCATGCGAAAAAAAATTACTTTCCTGCTCTTTGGAGTACCGGTTTTTGGTTTCGCTCAGTCTGTGATCGGTAATATCAATTCCGGGGCAGTTTCTGATACCAATTTTACGCATTCCGTAGGGGAAATCTACGTAATTCCTACCGATCCCAATCAGGCCAACTCAGGGACTATGGGTATGTTTTACCAGTCTGTTCTGCAGGTTCTGGGTATTAAAGAACTTGAAAAAGACAATGTCAAGATTTATCCTAATCCTACTACCGATTTTGTTCACATTACTTTAAACTCCAGAACAAAAATTGAAGAGGCTGAAGTGTATGATACTTCGGGAAGACTTGTTTTAACAATAAAACCTGATAATGGAAAACTGGATCTGCGCAGCCTGAATTCCGGGATTTATATGATCTCTTTTAAAAATCCCGACATCAAACCTATTAAAATCATTAAAAAACCTTAAAAACTAATCAAACATGAAAAAACTTTACGCTACTATAGGATTATGTATTGCTTCACTTTTTAGTGCACAGGTTCCACAGGCTTTCAGCTACCAGACGATTGCTTTCAATGCTTCGGGAGCACCTATTGCCAACGGAAATATTTCTTTAAAAGTAAGTATTCTACAAAACAGTACTACCGGAAATGTTATATATACAGAAACCCATAACAAAACAACCAACGCCAAAGGATTGGTTAATCTTAATATCGGTCAGGGAACTCCTTCTACAGGAAATTTTTCGGGGATCAACTGGGAAGCCGGCACAAAATTCGTGAAAGTGGAAATGGATCCTCAGGGAGGTTCAAACTATACCAATGTGGGAGTTAATCAGCTGATGAGTGTTCCATATGCACAGGTAAGTAAAACTATCGTTACTGGTCCTGGCCAGGGCATTACTCTGGTATCTCCAAACGGAACCAATTATACATTAAACGTAAACGACTCCGGTATATTAAGTCTGCCTACGAATACGAGTTCATCCGGTAATACTTTACCTTCTAACTTATATACGTATGGATCATATAACTCCTTTACTCCTTCCTCTGCTGAATTACTACGGGGAAACGGCACTACGAAAGTGGGTTATAAATACCTTCAGGCCAATACCCAGATTAAATTCATAGCTTCACCAAGTAATGGTGCACAGGTTTACGGTTCAGATTCCAACGGATTCGTTACTGCTAATGGAAGTAATTATAATGTTGCGTCCAACGGATACTACCAGATTCTGATCGCTCCTAACGGCCCACAAATGAGGGCAGGTTTCTTCAACTTTGTTCCTAAAATTAAGTTTACTGCTATTTCAGGTACTACGCCTGTAACTTCTGTCACATATAATACTACTACAGGAAAATTTACGGCCCTTATCAACGGAGTTACCACCAGCACTGGAGGTTCATTTTATATCCAGCTTGCTTCAGATAGTCCAGAGTTTGAAGATTTAGGAGATAACTTAAATGATGGTTCTTTCGATATTGATGGTTCTGCCATTACTTTTCCAAATCTTTCTTCTACTCCTAAAAACTATAAACTTGAATTCGGTCTCAATTTTAACGGGACAGGAACTTATACAATTACACAATTATAAACTTAAGAGGCCAAGGCCTCTTTTTTTATTTAAAATACCTTCATAAAACAATCATATTTAGTAAATTTGTGATTCTTAAAAATCAAATAATAAATACACAAGTATAATGTCAGACAAATCAAAAATCTATTACACTCTTACGGATGAGGCTCCAATGTTGGCAACACACTCGTTTTTACCTATTGTAAAAGCTTTTACAAAATCGGCAAACATTGAAATTGCTGTCCCGGATATTTCTTTGGCAGGAAGAATTTTAGCCAACTTCCCTGAGTTTTTGAAAGATGACCAGAAGATTGGTGATGCATTGGCAGAATTGGGCCAATTGGCAACTCAACCTGATGCAAACATTATCAAATTACCAAATATTTCAGCTTCAGCTCCTCAGCTTGACGAAGCTATTGCTGAATTACAATCTAAAGGTTTCGCAGTTCCTAACTACCCTGCAGAGCCTAAGAATGATGAAGAGAAAGCAATTAAAGCTAAATACGCCAAAGTTTTAGGAAGTGCTGTAAATCCTGTGTTAAGAGAAGGAAATTCTGACAGACGTGCTCCAAAAGCAGTTAAAAACTATGCAAAAGCCAATCCTCACAGAATGGGTGACTGGGCTTCTGACAGCAAAACAGACGTTGCTCATATGGATGGAGGAGATTTCTACGGAACTGAAACTTCAACAACTGTAGAAAACGCTACAAAATTCAAAATTATATTCAAAGGTAACGACGGTGCTGAAACTTTACTGAAAGATTTCGCAGCGCTGCAGGCCGGAGAAGTAATTGATTCTTCTGTAATGAACCTAAACTCGTTGAAAGCATTTGTTCAAAAAGCAATTGATGAGGCTAAAAGCAGAAACGTACTTCTTTCCGCTCACCTGAAAGCTACGATGATGAAGATCTCTGATCCGATTATTTTCGGTGCTATTGTAGAAACTTATTTCAAAGATGTTTTCACTAAATATGCTGAAACCTTCAAGTCTTTAGATGTTAACCCAAATAACGGTCTTGCTGATCTTTTCGAAAAAATTAAAGGAAATGCTCAGGAAGCTGAAATCAAGGCTGATATTGAAGCGGCTTTAGCAAACGGACCAAGAGTAGCAATGGTAAACTCTGACAAAGGAATTACCAACTTCCACGTTCCTTCTGATATTATCGTTGATGCCTCTATGGCCGCTCTGGTAAGAGGTGGAGGTAAAATGTGGAACAAAGACGGAAACGAAGAAGATACGGTTTGTATTATCCCGGACCGTTCTTATGCAGGTTTCTACCAGTCTGTAATTGATGATATGAAAGCGCACGGAAAACTGGACCCTACTACGATGGGTTCTGTTCCGAACGTAGGATTGATGGCTCAGAAGGCTGAAGAATACGGTTCTCACGATAAAACTTTCCAGGCATCTGCAGACGGAACTATTGAAGTTCAGGATGAAGCCGGAAACGTACTTCTTTCTCAGAAAGTAGAAAAAGGAGATATCTTCAGAATGTGCCAGACTAAAGATGCTCCAATCCAGGACTGGGTAAAACTGGCTGTTAACAGATCCAGGTTATCCGATACACCTGCTATTTTCTGGCTAGATAAAGGAAGAGCACACGACAGAGAGATCATCAAGAAAGTAGAAAAATACCTTAAAGATCATGATACAACAGGTCTTGACATCAGAATTCTTGATGTAAAAGATGCCATGACCGAAACTCTTAAAAGAGCAAGAGAAGGAAAAGATACGATTTCTGTTTCAGGAAACGTGTTGAGAGATTACCTTACTGACCTTTTCCCAATCCTTGAGCTGGGTACTTCTGCAAAAATGCTTTCTATTGTTCCATTGATGAACGGAGGAGGTTTATTTGAAACAGGTGCCGGAGGTTCAGCTCCAAAACACGTTGAACAGTTCCTGGAAGAAGGTTATCTGAGATGGGATTCTTTAGGAGAATTCCTTGCACTTCAGGCTTCTTTGGAACACTTGGCTCAAACACAGGGAAATACTAAATCTCAGGTTTTAGCTGATGCACTGGATGAAGCTAATGCTAAATTCTTAGCTACCGATAAATCTCCTGCAAGAAAAGTAGGACAGATCGATAACAGAGGTTCTCATTTCTATCTAGCCATGTACTGGGCAGAAGCTCTGGCCAACCAGACTGCGGATGCTGAACTGGCAGCTCATTTTGCTCCGGTTGCAACAGCATTGAAGGAAAGCGAAGCCGTTATCAACGAAGAACTGATAAGCGCTCAGGGTAAACCTCAAAACATTGACGGTTACTACAAAACTGACACATACAAAACGTATGCGGCAATGAGACCAAGCACAGTCTTAAATGAAATTATTGACGGAATTTAATTTCAGAATTAATATATTATATAAAAAGCTCCTTTTTTAAGGAGCTTTTTTATATTAAATACTTTCAATGCGGAGAGAATTTTTTAAAATTATAGAATATGTATTTTTTAAATTTTATCCTCCACAATCACCCTTCTGTGCTCCCTTCCCCAATTGATCATCTCTGTAATGATTTTCCCGAATGTCCTGCAGTATTCCGTAGGTTCATATTCTATTAAAACCGGAGTATCGGGGTAAACATTACGTTTGACCAGTTTATTCAGCTCCATATCTTTTAACTCTTTTGAAAGCATTCTTGTGGTAATTCCCGGTATACTACGTTCGATCTCGCGAAAACGTCTGTGTCCGTTACAGATTGAATTGATCACAGGAATTCTCCATTTTCCTCCAATAAAATAAAGGGTATCCTGTAAGGCTCTTAGTTCTTCGGTTTGGTCTCTTTCCATAAATACAAAGTTAAATGATATCATTAATGATACTGATATACTCTATGATACTGATTACAAAAGTATACCAATTTGAAATAACTTTGTCAAAAAATTTTAGAAAATGAATACATTTAAGAACAAATTAGCCATTGTGACCGGAGGAAACAGCGGAATTGGCTATGCAGCTGCAAAGGAATTAATAACAGAAGGGGCAACGGTGATTATTACCGGAAGAAGAAAAGAAGCTATTGAAAAAGCAGCTGAAGAATTGGGAGCCATCCCGTTTGTAGCAGATCAGGGTAAATTAGAAGATATTGAATCTTTAAAATCAAAGGTCGAAAGTCAGTTTAAAAAAGTTGACATCTTGTTTATTAACGCTGGAATCACAGGAACATTAGGCTCAATTGAAAATATGAGCTCAGAGAATTTCGATCAGGTAATGGATATCAATTTCCGGGGAGCTTATTTCACATTAAGCAAATTCATTCCTTTATTAAATAATGGTGCTTCAGTTGTTTTTTTATCATCGGTTGTCGCATCCACTTACAAACCCAATAGTTCGGTTTACCAGGCAAGTAAAGCTGCTTTAAATTCAATTGCCAAAACAGCTGCTGCAGAACTAGCACCAAGGAAGATCCGTGTCAATATGGTAAGCCCGGGACCTACGAAAACAAACATCATGACTAAGGCAGGTCTGGATAAAAAGACGTTGGAAGGACTTGATGAATGGCTGATTGATCAAATTCCTTTGAAAAAAATGGGAACTGTGGAAGATGTTGCAAAAGCAGTACTGTATTTATCAGACAATAATTTGGCAAGCTTTATAACAGGTACGGAAATTACCATTGACGGAGGAATGGCGCTGTAGTTGGAAGTAAGGAGGCTGGAGGTTTTATAAGAACATAATTAACCTCCAGCTTTCATCATCCAGCTTTCTTTTTACCCTTAAAAATTCCATTTTCACCTTTTGATTTGTCTGGTTCGCCCAACTTTATATTTCACAATCTTCCTTGAGCCAATACTTTTGAGCCATAAAAATAATATCATTATGGACTCAGCAAATAAAAAAAGAACAATAAAACCAATAGCCATTGTATTTTTGGCGACAATAGCCGTATTTGCCATTTTACAGCTTTTCAATCCTCCTATCGAAGGAAAACCTGTTGCAAAAAAAATTGAAGCTCCCCGTGAAGTTCTTGCCATTCTGGAAAATTCATGTTTTAACTGTCATTCCAATGAGCAGAATTTAAGCTGGTATGATAAAATTGCTCCCCTTTCATGGGCTGTAAGCAAAGACGTGAAAAGAGCGAAAGAAGTTTTAAACTTTTCGGAATGGAATTATTCACCGGCCGAACATCAGGGAAAAATGTATGCTATTTTAAATATGATGCAGAGCGGAAAAATGCCGCTTCATGAATACACTTTACTCCACCCTTCAGCCAAAATCACAGCAAAAGATATTGTAACAGTCAGAAAATACACCCTTTCATTATCCAACATTAATTCAGGAAAAAAAGAAAAAGATTCCCACCAACAAATTGAAACCAGCCAAAGTTCTGCTCCGGCACAATTTCCGGTTTCTCCTAATGGAGTAAAGTATACGGATGATTTTAAAAACTGGAAGGTAATCAGCATGAGTACCCTTTTCGATCATTCCATCAGGGTTATTTATGGAAATGATATTGCTGTAAAAGCAGTTGAAACAGAAAATTTTCATCCCTGGCCTGATGGAAGCGTCATCGTAAAATCGGTCTGGAAACAGCAACAGATGGCAGATGGAGAAGTGAGAGCCGGAGAATTTGTCAATGCCCAGTTTATGGTAAAAGATGCTGACAAATACAAAGATACAGAAGGCTGGGGATTTGCCAAGTTTTCAGGGAATGACCTTCATCCCACCGGAAAAACCGCTTCATTTGCAAAAGAATCGTGTATCGCCTGCCATCGTCAGTTGGCTGAGAAAACCGGCTATTTATTTGACGTTCCGATGAAAATCAACACTGAAAGATTAATTAAAAACCTTGAGAAATAATGAAAAAGCTACTATTCATCGCTCTGTCAATCTTTGCTTTATTCACTGCCTGCAAAATTGATGAACCGGATAAAGACTTAAAACGTATTGTTTTCGATCCCGGAGATTTAAAATTTATTTCCACCTCATTAAATACTAAAAAGGAAACTTCGTCCGCACTGTATGGTAACCCACAGGCCCTGACATCATTATCAGGTGAAAAACCTCAGTTGGAAAAAGGTTCTGTCATAAAATTAGTCACGTGGAAATACCATGACAATCCTCAATATATCGGAGGAACCATCACCGGTGAATTACTGAGTGTGGAAACACTTCGGACTACTAATGAGGGAAAAGTTTCTTATCAGGTCCAAAATACATCGGCTGCAGAACCGGCGCCATATGATGAAAGTGAACGGATCCGGTATATCATGAGCTATAAACCTGTTGTGAGACCTTAAAAGAATCTCCTGAAGCTGAGTTTTCAGCTTCAGGAGATTTTGTTCAATTTTTGCTAAAGCAAGTCAATGGTCAATTTTCTTTCCGGCGAATAAAATTCACACAAAGCCAATTCACCATTGACTATTCACATTTACCACTTTTTTTTACAAATAAAAAACATAATTTCACCTTTTAAAACCCACTGTTCTATGCAACAGCAAAAAATAAAAATTTCACCGGCCGTCATCTGGACAAGTTCCCTTTTCCTGGGAATTTTATCTTCAGTACCTCAGCTGGCTTCCCATGCATTCAACTGGAAGGAAGCGGCAGTAAATTCAGCCATAACTGCAGCGTTTTCTATTATTATGTGGTACCTCAATATTTATCTGTTAAACCGGGGTATAGGTAAGCGGAAACAGAATATTTCGTATTCAAGTTTACTGACAGCTTTGGCATCCGGAATGGTGATCATGTTTGGACTGGCCTGGATCCAGCAGCTTATTCTGTCGCATATTAATTTTGGCCCTGTTATGCTGATGGTTGAAGTTAGAGGAATACTGATCAATCTTGTATGTTATATGTTTCTCACATTGCTTCAGAATAATTATGCGGGTCAGCAAATACAGCTGGAACTGGAAAAAGTGAAAAGTGACAATCTGGGTGCTCAATATGAATTACTGAAACAGCAGGTGAATCCGCATTTCCTTTTCAACAGCCTGAATACATTAAAATCGATGGCAGAAACCCATGATTCCGAGATGGTGGATTTCATTATTAAACTTTCTGATTTTTACAGATTTACTCTTGAAAGCAGAAAACTCGACCTTATCACAGTTCAGGAAGAAATGAAAATCGTAGAAGCTTATCTTTTTCTTCAAAAAGCACGTTTTGGTGAAGGAATTTTATTTACAGACGAACTTAAAAACGAGGATTTAAAAACCCTCATCCCTCCTTTTACCCTGCAGCTTCTGGTAGAAAACTGTATTAAACACAATATTGTCTCTCAAAGCAAGCCATTACACATTAAAATATATAGTTCCGAGAACAGCATTATTATTGAAAATCCTATTCAGAGGAAAATCGCAGCAGAAGATTCCTTAGGAGTTGGCCTTGACAATATAAAAATGCGCTTCACTCATCTGCTGGAACAGAAAATAGAAATCTATTCAGACGAAAAAACTTTTCAAATAAAATTACCTTTGATCCATGAATATCATCATCATTGAAGACGAATTTAGGGCTGCAAAGTCCCTCCAGAATCTCATTTTAGATCTAAAGCCTGAATCCAGAATCCTGGGAGTGTATGACAGTATTGAGACCAGCGTTGAAGCTTTATCAAAAGATATACAGCCGGATCTTATCTTTATGGACATCCAGCTTTCTGACGGGCTTTCATTTGAAATCCTGAAAACGGTGGAGATCACATGCCCGATTATCTTCTGTACCGCTTTTGATCAGTATATGCTGGATGCCTTCAAAAGTAAAGGGGTGGATTATGTCCTGAAACCTTTTTCCCGTGAAGATATTTCCGAAGCATTGAAAAAAGTTGATGAGCTTAAAAAATTCTTTCAGAAGAATGAACTTCCTGATATTGAATCTCTTTTACAGAAAATCAGCCAGCCCGAAGGCAAAAGCAGCTTCCTTGTTTTTAAGAATCAAAAATATACTACGATTGCTACTGAAAACATTGCCTATTTCTACATTCACAATGAAATTACCCACCTTGTTACATTTGATAAAGAACAGTTCCAGCTTTCGCAGCCACTCGGACAGGTAGCCGGGCAGGTCTCGGAAAAGCAGTTTTTCAGGATCAACCGTCAGTATCTGGTGAATTTTAAAGCGATCAAAGAAATGGAGCATTACTTTCAGCGTAAAATCCTGGTTAAGCTGGTTATTGAAACCCCTGAGAAACTCCTGATCAATAAAGAAAAGACACATAGTTTCTTCACCTGGCTGGAAGACCGTTAATATTTATAAATTTTTAAACCTTTATATTTTCCGGGTTCGCCTTGCTTTTTGTCCGGCTGACCCTTTTTCATCTTCTTTTGCTGTTAAAAGGAATCTACTTTTGAATCAAAATTAAAAGACATGATTCTAAAAAATCTATTCGCAGTAGGTGCTTTTACCACTTTAATGTTTGCAGCTTCTGCATTTGTACAGAAAGAGAAGATTAGAGAAACACACCCGGGGTTTTCTTCTGAAAACAATGGCTTTGCTGTCCTGGAACTTTTTACTTCTGAAGGCTGTTCAAGCTGCCCTCCCGCTGATGAGCTGATGGGACAGATTGAAAAGGAATACAGCAACCGGCCTGTTTATATTCTCTCCTATCACGTAGACTACTGGAACCGTATGGGATGGAAAGACCGGTTCAGCAGTGCCGAAAACTCACAACGCCAGCAGTGGTACAACCGTCTTCTTCAATCACAGACTTACACTCCGCAGCTGATTGTGAACGGGAGAAAAGAATTTGTAGGTTCTGAAAGAAATTCTATAGAAACCGCTCTGCAAAATGTGCTTTTTGACACTAAAAATACTTCCATAGACCTTTCTGCAAAAATTTCACAGACAACAGTCACCGTTAATTATAAAACTGCTGCAACTGATTCTCAAAACAAGTTGCTGGTCAGTCTGGTTGAAAAGAAATCATCCACTCAGGTTAAAGGAGGTGAAAATGAAGGTCATCGTCTGCAGCATTGGCAGATTGTTCATCAGCAAAATATCATCTCACTGAAAGATACCTCTGAAGGAATGACAATCTTCAAACTTCCTGATCATTTTTCTCCCGAAAACTGGGAAGTCATCGGCTTTATTCAAAATCTGAAAACCGGAAGAATTTCAGGTGCTGCAAAAACAGCAGTTCAATAAAATCTGTTTGAAAACAAAGAGGCATTGAAAAATCTGAGATTGCTTCTCGCAATGACGGTGAAATACTGCCTTAAAATATTAAAGATAACTGTGTCTAAGCATTTCTAACACTAATATTCAGTAAAAATAAACAAAATTTTAAATAATAAAACAATGAAAACAAAAACAACAAAAATCATCTACTGGTCAGGAGCAATTTTTATGTCATTATGGTTTGGAGCAAGCGGCTTTTTTGAGCTTACTAAAAACCCTGTCGTATGGGATATTACTCAACAGCTTGGGTACCCGGCTCATTTTATCTATATCCTTGGAGTGTTTAAACTGTCGGGAATTCTGGTACTTCTTCTTCCCAACCGTTTACTAAGACTGAAAGAATGGGTTTTCGCCGGAATGTTTTTCGACATCATTTTCGCATTTTTCTCTAAGATTGCAGTACTTGGGTTTGCTGCCACTATAGATGCAGTAATCGCATTTACCGTTCTTTCTGTAACGTATATCATGTTCAGAAAGCTGTATTCTCCTGAACTTATTTTTGGAGAAGCATAGAAGAAGATTGTCTTGGAGCGCTTAATCGAAGGTTAGAAATTCCGAATCCCTCACATCCTCTGTTTCCAAGTCAGTAAAAATGTAGCCACATTTGCAAAGAAAAATTCAGAAGATCAATTTTCCAGAACTGATCATAATAAAATTCTATTTATGTTTTCCCCAATCAGGTAATATTACTTTTCATTTTCTACGGATATATTCCTTTGATTGGGGATTTTCAATCAATAAATCCTCCCGGAAATGAGAGGATTTATTATTAAAACTATGTCGTAGAAAATTTAAGTTGAATCCGTTAGTGAACCGTTAATTCATAAAAATCTCCGGAACCCATTCATAGGCAGTATCTTTTTTCTTTGTAAAGCCAAGACCCGGCCATGGTAGATGATAAGCAAAAGCTTTAGTCCTGGTTTCTGCCAGCTGATTAAGGAGTTTCTTACGGGAATCTGCAGCAATATCCAGATCTGTATCCCCTGAAAATCCCCATTCAGGATGTGGGAAAAGAATTATATCGGAATGGATCAGGTCTGCAATATACATGAGCTTCTCAGTACCCGAAGAAATAGTCATGACCGTAAGGCCGGGTGTATGTCCCGGAGCCAGCTGAAAACTGAAATGATCAAACAAAGGCTTTTTAAAATCATAGAATTTCAGTTTCGGGCGGATTATCTTCAGAATATTCTGAATAGGCGGAATGATCTGATTAAGGAATTCAGGCTGATGCTTTAAAAAACTGTTTTTAAAGTCTTTGATGGAAGCCTGAAGCCAGAAATCATATTCAATTTTTGAGATATAGAAGTCAGCATTGGGAAAAACCAGATTATTCTGCTTATCTACTACCCCACCAATATGATCCGGATGGGCATGGGAAATGAAAACATCTGTAATATCTTTTGGAGAAAATCCGGCTTTCTGTAAGCTTTTCAGAATAAATCCTGTTCTTTCATCCGCAAAAATCCCCATTCCCGCATCAAGTAAAACAAGTCTGTCCTTTGTTTTAACAAGCATCAGGTTCATGGCCATATCTACAGAATCGTCGGAGCGGAAATGATCTCTTAAAATTGCTTTTAACTGGGAAATATCTGCTCTTGGAGCAAATGTATCGATACTTTTCTCGTGGATATATCCGTCCGTAAGAATAAAAAGTTCCAGTTCACCGAATTTTATTTTTTTAAATGCCGAAAGATCTTCCTCAAAACTGAGCGGGGAAATTTTAGTACCTGCTAAAACACCAGAAAAAGGGACAAAGCTTAATGCTCCGGCCATCAATCCGCCTTTTAAAAGTTCTCTTCTGTTCATAATCAAATGTGTATGTTTTAAAAATACAGACTCCTGTTTGTATTCAGGAGTCTGTAGGTTTTTTAGTTATTCACCAATTTCATGGAACCTTCTGTATATCTTTCGCCTACATTAGGGTATCTTTTCAGAAGTGCATCAATTGTTTCCAGATCCGATGGTGAAAGCTCGATATTTACAGCTTCAATATTCTCCTGAAGGTACTTGATGCGCTTGGTTCCCGGAATCGGAATGATATCTTCTCCCTGGTTCAGAACCCAGGCTAAGGCCAGTTGAGTACCTTTTATTCCTTTGGATGCTGCAAATTCATTGATTTCCCTTGCAAGGTTCTTGTTATTTTCCAGATATTCTGCCTGATATCTCGGCAATGTTTTTCTAAAATCTTCATCGCCGAAATTCTGTACTTCATTGATGTTGGCAAAAAGCCCTCTTGCCAGAGGAGAATAAGGAACCAATGTAATGCCCAATTCCCTGATGGTAGGAAGTATTTCTTTTTCTACATCTTTGGTAAGGATAGAATACTCTGACTGCAGTGCTGTAATCGGATGAATTTTATTTGCCTTTCTGATAGATTCTGCAGAAGCTTCTGACAAGCCAAGGTATTTCACTTTCCCTTCTTTAACGAGTTCTGCCATCGCGCCTACTGTTTCTTCCACAGGAACATTCGGGTCTACCCTATGGGCATAGTAAAGATCAATGGTATCGATTTTAAGTCTCTGAAGGCTTAAGTCTACTGCCTGCCTGATCCATTCCGGTGAACCATCGAAATAGGTTCCGGGAGCTCCGCTGTGGCTTGGTTTCCCATCTTTAAACCTGAATCCGAATTTGGTGGCAATAAAGATCTTATCTCGGTTCGGAACCAGAACTTTTGAAATTAATTTCTCGTTTTCTCCTGCAGCGTACATATCTGCAGTGTCCCAGAAGTTTACGCCTAAATCCAATGCTTTATGCAGGGTATTGATGCTTTCCTGCTCATCTGCCGGTCCATAGGCAAAGCTCATTCCCATACATCCCAAACCTATTGCAGATAGCTGCTCTCCTGTGTTTCCTAATTTTCTGAATTTCATAATTGCTGTGATTTTTAAATTTGATAAAACAAAATTAGAACAAGAATTGAGTGAATGGAATATAGAATTCAAACTAAGAATTATAAAATTCAAACAACTATTGTTCTGGCTTCATTGGGAGTCAATCCTGTCTGTTTTTTAAAGAAATTGGTAAAATAGGCAGGTTCTTCAAATCCCAGCCCGTAGGCAATCTCGGAAATATTCCAGTCCGTATGTTTCAGCAAAGCATTGGCTTCCTGAATAATCCTGGAAGCAATCTGCTGGCTTGTTGTTTTTCCGGTCATCTCTTTGACTGCCCGGTTTAAAGAGTTGACATGGATAGAAAGGTTCTGTGCATAGTCATTGGGCGTTTTTAATTTCAGAAATGCTTCGGGGCTATCGATCGGAAACTGCCTTTCCAGCAGCTCCATAAAGAGGGATACTACTCTGTGAGAAGCATTCTGATAAGGCTCAAAGCTTTCTGCAGGCTGCATTTTCATGGTTTCATGAATCATAAGATGAAGACAGGCACGAAGCATATCATATTTATGCATGTACTCAGTCTGAATCTCAGTCATCATCTTGGTGAAAAGACCGGAGATAATGGCTTGCTGGTCTTCATCAACAAAGAAAACGGGTGTTCCCCCTATTTTAAAAAGCTGTGAATCCATGAGATTTCCGAGGCGTGTCCCATTCTGCAGAAACTGGTCCGTAAACAGGCAGAACCAGCCTTTCTGATCCTCATCATCCGCTTCCCATGAGTAAGGAACCATAGGATTGGAAAATAAAAGCGCCGGACGGTCTACATGGATCCATTTATCTGCATAATGGAGCTTACCTTTTCCTATGATGAGTGAAATTTTATAATAGTCTCTCCTGCTATAAGGTGATACTAATGAACAGCTTTCGCGCGAAAAGACATTAAAATGTCCTATTCCGGATACTGCTGCGACATCTATGTTTTCATTAGGAGCATACCGCAAATAAAATTCTTTTATTGTTTCTTTAGATTCCATAACACTAAGTTATAAAATTCAAACAAATAAATATATACTTTCTAATCCATAAAATAAAAATGACCGGCAAATGCCGGCCATTAAATTGAATATATAGTTGATATTGGAGACTACTTAATGATGTTTCTTTTTGTGGTCTTTATATTCTTTTTTATACTCCTTTCTGTACTCTTTGTACTGTTTGGAATTATATTTCTTGTAATTGTTTTTGTTTCGGTTGTAAACTGCTACCGGGTTCTGACCTTTATAATATTTGGTTTTAAACTTGGTGTACTTTTCTCTTCCAAGAATTCTCTCAATTTCATAGTAACGGTCTTCTCTCCAACGGTCGGGATTGCTTACATATACTCTGTTCCATGAATCGTAGTCACGATATCTGTTGTTTAAAGCGTTCAGCTGATTGGTTTGTGTTGCAGAAAGCAAAAGATCGGCAGCTACTGTCTGCCAGTTGATATCCGCTATACTTCTTCTGTAATCATTATAATAGTCTGATTGTGCATAGGTAAGGCCAAATGTGCCTGCAAGCATTAATGCGATTAATAATTTTTTCATCTTTTTAAATTGTTTTAAAGTTAAACTGTTTTAGCATAGTCAATTAAAATGCCAAGTCTTTTTTTACATTCCCAATTTTTGTTAAACAAAATGTAACTATTTGAAAATCTGCACATAATAATACTAATAATTTTCTTTTATGATACATTAAGTATCATTTTAAAATTATGCAATGGTATGAATTATTACTTTTTTTTATAAATAAGAATGTTTTAATTCCATTTACTATTTAGTTTATCACTTGTTTAAAGCTGAAAAGAGCTTAAAATTTGTTAAGTTCCGGGAAAAGCCCTGTTTTGTATTATTTTAATTTGTAATTTTAAAAGAAGAATTTCAATCCGTAAGGATTATAATGTTGCCAGATCAGTAAATGCTTTATTAAATGAAGTGAAGCAAGTCATTTAACTCAACTAAATCTTAATTATTATGGAAAATATAAAATTTGAAATATCACCATATCAAGATGAACTGCAGCTGTTAATTGATGGAGAAAAAGCTGGATATATGTCAATAAAAATAGACGGCAGGCTGCTGATTGTTTATTACACTAAAATTAACGAGGAACGTGAAGGCCACGGATATGCTAAGATGCTTCTTGACGAGCTGGTCCGTTATTCTGAGGAGAAAGACCTGCTGGTAGATCCCGAATGTGATTTTGTGCGTCAGCAGTTTGAAAATCATCCTGCAAGATATAAAGACATCTGGCATGCCTGAATTATTCTTCCCACCATTCTCTGAACTTATGGTGTATGCTTTTCATATCTAAAACTTCCCCAATCGCCGGGGTAAGTATACGAAGCCCTTTTTCTTTTCCTAAAGCGGTTATTTTCTGAAGCGGTTCATTCCACGGATGAAGTGCCAGTGCAAATTTTGAAGAGTGAACAGGAATAATATTTTCTGTTTTAAGGTCAATGGCAGCCTGAATTACATCTTCGGGAAACGCATGGATATAACGCCAGGCCTCACCATATTGCCCGTTCTCCAGAACAGCATAGTCAAAAGGTCCAAATTCATCGCCTATTGTTTTGAAATGGGAATCGTAACCGCTGTCGCCGCCCAGAAATATCTTTTTTGTGGGAGTTTCCAAAACATAGGATGTCCACAGTGTGTTGTTCTGTTTTATTTTTCTTCCCGAAAAATGCCTTGCCGGTGTAAAAGTAATTTTCAGATTATTTTTCAAAAGAACCTGTGCTCCCCACTCTTCTTCAATTAAGTTTTCTTCACGGTAACCCCATCTTTCCAGATGAGCTCCTACACCCAGAGGTACTATAGCCATTTCCGTCCGGTCTCTGATTGATTTCACGGTAGGATAATCCAGATGATCAAAATGGTCATGGGTAATCACGAGGTAATCCAGATTGGGAATATCTTCCGGTTTAAATATATCCGAACCTTTGAAAGCTTTGTTAAAATATTTAAACGGAGAACCATATATACTCAGTACAGGATCTACCAGGAAAGAAACACCATCTGTTTGCAGGTAATAGGATGAATGTCCCAGCCAGATAAAAACATCTTCATCTTTCCTGATTTTTTTCAAATCTGTATGAATGGCAGGAACAGCTTTCAGGGGTTTTAGCAAGGGATGCTTTTTGCCCAGGATGAAATCATAAGTAACTTTTATTGTACTGTACCCTTCAGCTATAGACGGGGTATGACTTATATTCTGGAATTTTCCGTTTTTATAAAGCTTTGATCTTCTAATCCGTTCCAGTCTTTTGCCTTCCGGTTTTGTCCCGAAAGCAGGCATATTTATTATCAGGTAAACTGCTGCCAAAACTCCAATCAGTAAAATCAAATACATCATCTGCAAAATAAAAGGGCAAAGGTATTTACTTTTGGTTTAATCTAAAAATTGAAGTATTTTTTTAACTTAATTTATAAAGGTTTCTGAATAATTTATTATTTATTTAAATCAGAATCATCTTAATCTTTTTAACTTAGCCGATTGAAAAAAATTCAAAACACGTTGAAAAATTATTCGATAATACTGCTGGCTGCAGCACTTTCTTCATGCTCATCTGTCAGAAGACACAATGAGCGCAGTACAGCATGTATTGGCACCCAAGAGCTTAAAGAGGATATAGATTATGCTTATTTAAAGCTTCAGAAAATGCATCCACAGCTTTATTGGTACATTTCTAAAAAAGATCTTGACTATAAATTTGACAGTCTTAAACAAACTATCGACCAGCCGCTAACCCCGCTCCAGTTTTATTTTAAACTCCAGCCCGTAATTGCTGATATCCGTGAAGGACATCTGGCATTGAGAATTCCCAGAAAAAAGTTTTCTAAAAAAGAAATTAAATCTCTTGAGCACAAGAAAGGAATGTTCAGCCGTTTTGAATATTATGTAAAAGATAATCATCTGTTTATCGTTCAAAACAAAGATTCTATCAACAATATAAAGCCGGGAACCGAAATCTTATCAATCAACCATATACCTGTATCCGACTATATAAAGAAATACCGTGCCCTGATCAGCAGTGACGGATATAATGACACGTTTCAGCCTTATTTTTTAAAGGATGTCTTTTTTAATTTTTATACAGCAGAAAACGGTTTTGCAGACAAGGCCTATTTGGAAACCCTTTACAACGGCAAAAAACAGGTATATATCCTCCACCGGGAATCTAAATCCATAACTGATCTGGAAAAAGATAAGGAACAGGAAAAGCGAACTCCGGAAAAGAAAATCAACGATTATGTAGCCTATAATGATTCCTATAACCGCAATTTTAAATTCCTGGATAAAGACAGTACCACAGCTTATTTAAAGATCCAAAGCTTTTCCAGTGATTATTCAGACCGGTTTTATAAAGAAACATTTGAAAAAATAAAGAACGCAGGATCCTCCTATTTAATTATAGATGTCCGTAACAATTATGGCGGATCTCTACACGAGATCAATAACCTGTACTCTTATCTGGCCCCGGAACCTTATGTTCTGATAAAGCCGTCACAGCTTACCTCAAGGATTACTCCACTTAAAACCAACTATTTCAGGAAAAGCTCTCCTTTCCAGTATGCTTTTAAAAGCCTTGCCTATCCCACGTATGTTTTTGCACAAACTTTCAGCACGTATAAAAAGGACGGAAAAGTATACTATAAAATGAAGGCCGCCAAACCTACAAAACCGAAAAAAGATGCTTTTCAAGGTAAAGTATTTGTACTGATCAACGGAGGGAGTTTTTCCGCATCCTCAATTATCACTGCAAAACTGAAATACGACAAGAGAGCAGTCCTGGTGGGTGAAGAAACCGGAGGCGCCAATGACGGGACCGTAGCCGGATTTTACTCCTACCAGAAACTTCCTCACTCAAGGATCAATTTCCCGATAGGATTATTGCTGGTACAACCCAATATTGATTTTCAAAATACAAAGCGAGGGGTTTCTCCGGATGTCACCATTAAGGAAAGTATGCAGGACATCATTGGAAACAAGGATCCGCAACTGGAATGGGTGAAAAAAGAAATTGCCAAGGAAAAAGGAAACAGATAATTGAAAAGGTTTCGGCGGGCTTTCAGCCCGCCGAAACTGTTTTTCATCTTTTTAATTCTTTCAAAAGCTCTTCAATATGTACAATATATCTTCCGTAGTAACTGTAAAACCAGAACTTTCCGGATATAAAGAGCACAAAAAGCCCTATGATCACCGAACTTATGAGAATCACAGCAATTTTCATTTCGCTCATCGGCTGCGGCCACGGTATGAATTCTATTACAATGATCATTTCGCAGACAATAAAAGGAACAAAACTCAGATAATAGGACAAATAGTATTGTTTATTGAGATTGACCTGCATAACCAGATCCTTTAAAGAATCATAGGTTTTTAGCATCGGATTGCTGATATCGTTGTAAAGCCTGAAAAATTTACTGAAAAAGAAGATCGTGACAACAAGCATTGATGCCACAAGAACAGTGATATAAAACTGAAGTTTAAAGGGTCTGCAGAAAGCACAAACGATAAATGAAAATATAAAAACTCCAATCACAAACCAAAATTCCATACGCATATTTTTACGTATCTTTTCCAGAGGAAGATTGATCTTATTCCTCTGCTCAATACTTATTTCAGGGGTTTCCTGGGAAACATCATCATTCCACACATTTTTTAATTCGTCTATATTCATGGGGCTTGATTTATAATTATGATTTATTTAAAATATCTTTCAGTTTATTTTTAGCTCGGTTCATTCTCACTCTTGCATTGCCTTCGGAAATTCCCATTTGCTCAGCAATTTCTTTTCCCGAAAAATCTTCCAGATAATAGAAAATAAAAGCTTTATCGATGGGGTTTAACTGCCGGATCGCTTTATACATTTTAGCCAATTTCTCTTCCTTTCCATAGTCGTAATCATCATGGGCAATTTTATATCCGGAAAAATCCTCATTAGAAATAAAGCTTCTTCTTTTCTCGGATTTCAGAAAGATAATAGCGGTATTGAGAGCAATTCTGTACAGCCAGGTAGAAAATTCACTCTGTCCCCTGAAATAGGGATAAGCTTTCCAGAGCTGGTACGTAATTTCCTGAAAAAGGTCATCGCGGTCATCTTTTTCGGACATATACATTTTAGAAATCTTGAAAATGATTCCTTTATGCTGTTCAATTTTGTCTAAAAATTCCTGCTCTGATGAGTTCATGGTTTCGGGCTCTATAGAGTTAGTTTTAAATGTAAAAAATTGTTACACATATTTTATAAATAAAATTTCTGAAAAACCCCGATCCCGATTTAAAAGGCTTGTACAGATACATTAAAAAACCCAACAGAAATTACCTGTCGGGTTCGGTGTGTGTTTTTTTAAGCTCTACTCCACAATCTGCTTAAAACAGAACGAAATAATCTAATTAATAATTACTTTACGAAGTATTTTACTAAAATTGAACAGTCAGTTAAAATTGGCAATCACAATATTGAGACTAACATTTTTCCTGCTTATAACAGTTAGTAGAATAAAAATGAAAATGTTACACTTTTTTAGGAAAAAATTACATTAAAAAATAAAATTTAATACTCTTATTTTATTCAGTGCTTATAAAATCTATAGTCAATAAAAAACCTGTCAAATAATTGACAGGTCCTTTTTATGTGGATATTACAGAATTAAAATCTTTTAATTCAAATTATTTAAAGCTTTTTGAAGAGAATAAATGTCAATGAAATGTAACTTCACCCCGATGACTATAAAAAGAACGAGAACAATTGTTAAAAATGCAATAATAAAAATATATACCGAAACAAACCACAGGACGGTATTCAGGATATTCCCCTTAAGCCCGAACTTCTTGATAAAAAATTTCTGAGACCGTTCAAACCATGAATTTCCCCGTACTTTTTTGGGGCCGACTTCCACTCCGTTCAGTTCGTCCACCAAACGCACCACATCTTCTATGTATCTGCCGTACATGTAATACATCCAATATTTTATTATAAACCATACCAGCATCAGGGTAATCAGGAAACTGACCCCGAAGATGGAAAGGTTATACTTTATATCAAAATGAAAGTTAATCTGGATCAGGGATAACAGAAAAGCGAGAGGAATATAGGAGATATAATAAGAAATATAGATTTCTTTTGATATTAAAAGCTGTGTTTTCAGGTTAAACAGATCATAATTGGTATTAATACCGCTTTTGCAGAGTATTTTATAAAGTTTAAGAAAACGGGAATAAAAATAGATAATAAAAGCCAGTGTCAGGGCAACTACAAAACCTGATATGATAATAATATTGGTATCCCTGGCGGCAAAAGGAAACCCTATAAGAAGCATAGGCAGGGTAACGAGCATCAGCCAGAATTCCGTTTCCATATTAAGCTTCAGCATCTGCATGGGAGAATGAATTTCCCTTTGCTTTTCCAAAGAAATCTCAGGCAGATCCTGCCTGTTATCCTTATCCCAAAGTTCTTTAAAATTTTCTAACTCCATTTGTCTTGTTTTAAATCCGATTATTCTTTTGCTTTTCGATAATTTCCTTCAGTTTTGCTTTGGCCCTGTTCAGTTTTACCCGGGCATTCACTTCAGTTATACCCAACTGGCTGGCAATTTCTTTACCTGAAAAGTCTTCCAAAAAGAAAAAAATCAATGCTTTATCTATAGGGCTTAACTGATGGATAGCTTCATACATTAGCTTCATATTTCTGTCATCCGTATCATTATAGGACTCCTGTGGAACGACAAGATTCTCTATTCCCTGATTTTGTATAAAACTACGTTTTTTTTCGCTACGAAGAAATACGATTGCTGTATTAAGTGCGGTTCTGTAGAGCCATGTTGAGAAGTCACTTCTCCTCTGGAAATCGCCGTATGATTTCCAGGCCTGATAAATGATCTCCTGATAGAGATCATTCTGATCATCCTGATCGTCCATATACATTTTAGAGATCTTGAAGATAACACCTTTATGTTTCTCAATTTTCTTTAAAAACTCCCTTTCCATTAAAGACATTCTATAAACTCTACTCGTAAAGAAACATTATTAATAAATTACAGCCTTTTTAATATAAAAAAATTAAAAACTTCACGTTTGAAAATACAAAATCCTCAAAAAATAAAGAAATTTATTGAGGATTATTATTTTATGTTAAATAGAGTTAAAAAAAATCTAGAAAATATAATCTGTGCTTAAAAAATTAGAATCATGTTCCCGGACGATGGTATTTAATAATTTTTTATTGGCATCCGTCAGTTTTGCAGCTACCAGGGACCTGATCGAGAATGAACGGAGTGCATCAAATACAGAAAGCGTTCCTTCCGCACTGTCTTTTCTGCCTGTGAACGGGAATACATCCGGACCTCTCTGTGCCTGGCAATTGATATTGACGCGGCTTACAAGATTCACAAACGGGTCTATCAGCCTGGAAACTTCCTGCGGATCTTCACTGAAAATGCTTACCTGCATCCCATGAGAAGCATTTACCTGGTAATCAATAGGCTCTTCTATATCTTCAAACGGAACTACCGGGATCACCGGCCCGAACTGTTCTTCATGGTATAGCTTCATGTCACTGTTAACAGGATAAACCACTGCAGGAAAGACAAAAGATTCTTCCGTAAATCCACCGTTTTCATTTGAAACTTTCGCTCCTTTGGCTAAAGCATCTTCAATGCATTCCTTCAGGTAAGGCGGCTTATTCACTTCCGGAAGCGGCGTTACTTTTACATCCTTTTCCCATGGCAGACCTGCTTTCATTGCTGAAACGGCTGCGCTTAATTTCTCAGTAAATTCTTCCGCAATTTCTTTTTGAACGAATATAAGTTTTAACGCTGTACATCGCTGCCCATTAAATGACAAGGCTCCGAGAATGCATTCACTTACCGCAACATCCAGATTTGCATTTTTGGTTACAATCGCTGCATTTTTAGCATCGAGGCTTAGGATGGCACGTAAACGGTTCACTTTAGGATGTAGTTTTTTCAGCCCGTTGGCCACTTTACTGGATCCAATAAAGGCCAGAACATTCACTTTTCCGCTTTCCATAATTGGAGTGATGATCTCCGAACCTTTTCCATACAAAGTATTTACTGTTCCTTTCGGGAAGGCTTCTTTAAAGGCATTCAGAAGCGGATAATGAGCAAGAACCCCATGCTTCGGAAGTTTAAAGAGAATGGTATTTCCCATGATCAATGCAGGAATGAGGGTCGTGAAGATCTCGTTTAAAGGATAATTAAATGGTCCCATACTCAGAACAACGCCCAACGGAGCTCTTCTGATCTGTGCAATGGTTCCTTCAGCCTGCTGGAAACGGGAAGACTCCCTGTCCAGATCTTTTAAAGCATCAATGGTCTGATTGATGTAATCTACAGTCCTGTCGAATTCCTTGGTAGAATCTGCCAGGGTTTTACCGATCTCCCACATCAGCAGTTTGATCACCAGGTCGCGCTGTTCAATCATCAGATAAACAAATTTCTGCATGCACTGGATGCGTCCTTCCACAGACATTGTAGGCCATTCCCCAAGACCATTATCATAAGCTTTTACACAAGCTTCAAGAACATCCATTGCTTCCTTTGGGCCGATATTGGGAACGCTTCCCAGAAGTTTCCTTTCCAGACCGTTCTCTGTAGGAATACATACGGGTGAATAGATATTCTGGACCTCCCCTTTCCATTCTACAAGTTCGCCATTCAGAAGATAAACGTTCTGATGGATTTCCGGGACTTTATATTCTTCGGGAATTTCGTTTTCGCTTTTAAAAATATTCTGAAATAAGGCTTTGTTTTCTGAATCCATAAATTTTTAATTTTTGATAATTTGAATGTAATTTTTAGCTTTTACAGAATAAAGGTAGACGTTACAACCGGTAAAAAAAATAGCTGACTGATAGATTTGCTCTATTTGATGGCTGTTTGAATTAAAATTAACAAACAGCTGCCAAAAAAAGAATAATTTTGTTTAAAAATAAAATTCATGGTATCAAGATTAATTTTCAGTGCTGCAATCCTTTTCTCAGTATTCAGTTTCGCCCAGAATACTGTTCTGATGGGAGGAAAACCCGTGCATACCTACTCCAAATTACCTGCAGTGAATAAAGCTGCACCCAGGTTTACCCTTACGGATGTGGCGATGAAAGACCAGACTCTGGATTCGTATAAAGGAAAATATGTTATCCTTAATATCTTCCCAAGTGTAGATACAGGGGTTTGTTCGGCTTCAGTACATCATTTCAATGAAGATGCGGGTAATATTCCGAATACGGTGGTTCTTTGTATTTCCAAAGATCTTCCTTTTGCCCAGAAAAGATTCTGCGGTGCAGAAGGGATCAAAAATGTGGTGATGCTTTCGGATTTCCGTTCAGATTTCGGGAAGACATATGGAGTGGAGATCACAGATTCTGTAATGAAAGGCCTTTTGAGCAGAGCTGTAGTGGTGATTGATCCTTCAGGAAAGATCATTTATGAAGAACAGGTTGCAGATATTTCGCATGAGCCGAATTATGAGGCAGCTATTGCAGCTGTGAAAAAGTAAGCTTATGCTTTGTTTAAAAAAGGTTTCGGGCGATCTTCGATCGCCCGAAACCTTTTTTTATTTCTTTATTTTCCATTTCTTTTTCGTGGTCACTATAATCACTCCGTTCTGAGCTTTTGAGCCATAGACTGAAGTGGCAGCTGCATCCTTCAGAATCCTCATGGTTTTTATTGCATTGGGATCTGTTTCCTGCAGATCTTTTAAACTGACTATTTTGCCGTTCATAACCACCAAAGGTTCCTGATCTTTCCTTATACTGGAGTTTGCCCCTCCTATTCTTATCGGCTGATTGCTTACCGGCATTGGGTTGCTAACCACTCCCTGAACTTTTGATACCATTTCTTCCGGCTTGTTTTCTTTGGTATTCGCCAGAAGGTTTTGTTGTACCACGACAGGGGCTCCGGCCACCATCTGCTCCTGCTTTTGCTTTGATTTCACTCCGTACAGCACGACTTCTAATTGTTCTGTTTTTAAAGTATCATTCGTAATGTTTTGCTGGGCACGCACAGAAACCAAACCTCCGGTAGTAAGAATAAAGCCTACCGCAAATTTCACAAAAACCGAATTGAGATAAGAATACTGCAGATTCCTGTTCAGCTGGGATTCATAAAAGTTTCCGCAGATATCTTCTGAGGAACGGGAAAAGACATTTATAATTTCCTCATCGGAAGCAATGGTAAAGTCCCTGACTGTTTTGGAACATACGGAGCAAAATCTTCCTTTTTCTTCCGGCGTCATAGTCGCCCAGTTTTCTTGGCAGGGTTTGGGTATGGTAATTTTCATAAGGATCTTTTATAGTAAAGATGCTTTGTTTTGGGAAAAGGTTGGAAGCTTTTCAATTACAGTCTCTTTTTTATATTTGATTGTTAAAATTACTAATCTTTATTTAATTCTATTGGGTTTTCGTATTTTAGAGCTTCTTCTCTTTCTTTTACTCTTTGTCGTAATTCTTCCTGCCCTTTAATAATAGTAGTTCCATAACTTGCTAGCATAGCAGCAGCATTTTCTCTAGAAACTTTTAATGATTGTTCTAATTTTTGTTGTGTCGTTTCTATGGCTTCTGTATATCTGCTTTTTTTAATGGTAATAAATTTACCTTTTAATTTAGATGCAGGTATGGATTTTACTAGTTCAAAGTCAAAATCTCCCTTATCATCTGTTATTTTAACAATTAGTCCTGGTAATCCACTAAATTTATATGGACCATAAGGAAATGGAATTTCAGGAGAATACCATGCTATCCAATTACGACCTTTAAAAGTAACTTCTGCTTTCTTACAATTGATTGTATTGATGACTTTTGTTTCATTCATAAGTTTCCAATCACCTATGATTTGTTCTTTATAGCTGAGTACCGACATACCAACTAATTGAAAGTACTGTATATTTTGATTTGCTTGTATAATTGTATATGGAAATTTCGTATTGGGTATAGATACTCCATTTTTAAGACCCAGGGTTATACTTCCATCGGGATTATTTGTTGTTACTCTGGATTTTTCTATTATCGAATCTCTTGTAAGAGATTTAGAACTAATAAAAAATGCATGATTATCACCTATCAGTAACGAAAAAAGTTCCTCATGAATATAGTCGGGTGTGTGGGTATTTAATTTGGCTTTTAATAAATAAGTAAAACTTCCTCGCAGAGAATCATTATCATATGTTTTAGAAAAAAATATCCCACTAAAAAACAATAGAGATAATAAAAATAACTTTTTGGAATAGTACATAAGGTAATTTAATTAAAAAAAATTACACTTATGATGTAATAATTTGTACATCATAAGTGCATTAGTTGAAAATAATTAATTAACAATTACAATAAATTGCCTCAACCTTATCACGCCATTCATTAGCTTGTTGTGCTGTCCAATCTTGTGTAGTTGTTGCAGTCACTCCACAACAGGTTTCAGCTATCCAGGTTTGTGGTAATTTACCTCCTTTTACAGTTTTAAGGTCCTCACGAGTCATTTTTTTCATTTTTTTCATAAATGTATTTTTTAAAATTAAGTTTTAAATATATATAATTAATTCATTTAAGAGAGATATTTTTTATTATGTTAATTGGCTTATTTATAAAAAGTTGTTTACTTACAAACGCCCTCAAAATAAATCTCCGGAGCTGTACGAAAGTTTCCCGCAACTTGCAGGAGACTTCCGGAGATCTCCTGAAGTGGCAAACAATAGTGTTTGGAACCACCGGAGAAGTCGGGAGGTTTGTTTTGCTAGTGGTTTAGAGTTCCGGAGGGGTTGGGGAGGTTGTAAACAGGATGCTTTTTGATGTTTGTAGAAAGTTCTTGGAGGTGAAAGAGTGTGTTTGGAATCGATTTTTTTTAGATTATGGGAAACCGTAAGGAAATATACTTCATCAGAGATATATTTGAACATAAAATATAAATATGTCTAGAAAAATTGGGTTATTCTTTCTCTCACTATGGCTATTATTTATTATGATTATCATTATAACATGTGATATACCATGTTATTTAAAAAAAGATTTTGAATTTGTTGGAATCAAATATCTAATAACTCATAATATTATTCCATTATTCTGTGTTGCAGCACTAATTATTGGATTGATATCTTTTGTCGACTTTAATAATCAATCAAAAGGTACTCCGGAACTTTCATTTAAAATTTCAGAAATTGAAAATATAGATTATGAGCATTTAACATTTTTGACCACTTACATTATTCCTTTAGTGTGTTTTCAATTTGAAAACCTGCGCTATATAATTGTCTTTGTAATAATATTATTAGTTATAAGTATAATCTATATAAGAACTGATTTATTTTATGCAAATCCAACATTAGCAATACTTCAATTTCGAATATATAAAGTAGAGGGAGAATTCAGAAATGGGCAAGTGAGAAAATCAAGAATATTAATAACAAAGAACAAACTAACAATAAATGATAGAGTAAAGTATTATAAACTTGACGAAAGAATTTATTATGCATCAAAAATAACATCCAATGAATAAAACTCAATTAGACAACGCACTAAATTTTTTATCAAATCCACAAGGTGAATTACAAATAATAATTTATGCATTAACTAACGCAAATGAAGATCCGAAAAAATTAGATATTCAGGAAGAAGATTTACCTTCATTTAAGACATTATTTGTTAATTCTATTAGCAATATGATTATAGAGAAAAACGATTACTTTGTTTTACCATTATCTACAGCCGACGAAAGAGGTAAAACTTTTTACGAATATGATTTAGAAATACCGGAAAAACTTAAATTACTCGAATCTGTAGTTGGCAATGATCAATTATCAAATTTTGATTTTAGAAATTCGAAGTTTTCAGATATAAAATCATTAATTATTGTTTTAGCTGACAATAATAATGAGATTACTTTATTTAAAAATATTTCTCCGATTGAAATTATTGGAAGAGCTGGAGCATTTTTAAGAAAATCTAATCAAAGATTAGAAAGATTTGATGAAGAACTACTTAGAATCTCACCGAAATTTCAAGCTATCAGTGTAAATGAAAAAATTATAATAATAGATTTACCATCTATTGAAAGAAGTTTTGGGATTCATGATGTAATAATTAGGGAAGCTACAACAAGCTTAGAAGTAATTGAAAGAATAAACATCGTAGCAAATATAGAGTCTCTTACTGAATTAGTAAATGACGTCACTTTTGCACGTAAGCTTACAAAGGTTGCTAGAAGCTCACCTGTTCTAAGACTAAATATTCCAAACTCAGATATAATAGCGTTTTCGAAATCACATCCTTTAACCAAGAAGAAAATTAAGCTAAATACTGATGAAACTCAATTTAATCTAGATACACGAGTATCAAAAGATTTATTTATCAAAATACTAAATGATGATTTATTAACATCAGAACTAACTAAACTTTATTATGATACTTTAGCCAAAGATGGAATAGAAATTGAAGAAGATGATGTTATCGAAGAAATTTAGAAAAAAACCTGCCGGGAGGCAGGTTTTTCCATATCTAAAAAGTTTTAAAACAAGCTTTCATCTATAAAATACTAATCTCCATCACCTCCAATATAATTAAACTCTTGTGTCGAATAATGTAGGAAAAACAATATGAGTAAATCATCCACAGAATCATCAGCCTGAATATGAAAAACATTGTTTTTTTCTTTCTTAATTTCTATTAGCAGCTCTCCTTTTTCAAATAACTGGTTGGTTTTATCCAATTTGAAATGATAAATTCTAACATCACCGGATTTGATAATTCTCTCCTTTTGCAAATCTGTAAAATAAACAACACTTTTAGAATGGTAAAGTTCCGCATCGTTCTTTAGAAATCCAACGTTCTTTATATCATAACTTCTGGAATTCAAAATAATATAATATCCCGAAGAAAAAAACTTATTCGTCTCTACAATTCTTCCAATCTCTTTTTGGTCTTCCGATGCTAAAACAAACTGCTTTTTAATAGTTAAAGCTTTATATTTTTTCAAATATTTCAAGGTTTAAGTTTTTGTAAAAATAAAAAGAACTTTGCTATACAAATACAGCAAAGCTCTTTAATGATATAAATTTTTGTTTAAATTAAAACAAACTCTCATCCACAAAATTCGGCAGCGTTACTTTCAGGTTGGGTTCTGCTTCCATCGCTCTCTTAATAGCAAAAACAGCGCCTTCATTTCTGGCCCAGCTTCTTCTTGATATTCCGTTGTTTACGTCCCAGAAAAGCATAGATTTCAGTCTTCTGTCGGCTTCTGCACTTCCGTCCAGCAGCATCCCGAAACCACCGTTAATCACTTCGCCCCAGCCTACCCCGCCGCCGTTATGGATAGATACCCATGTAGCACCACGGAAGCTGTCACCAATCACATTGTGGATGGCCATATCTGCGGTAAACCTTGAGCCGTCATAAATATTGGAGGTCTCTCTGTAAGGCGAATCTGTCCCGGAAACATCATGATGATCTCTTCCCAGAACCACAGGCCCGATTTCCCCGTTCTTAATAGCATTGTTGAACGCTTCGGCGATCTTCATTCTTCCCTCTGCATCGGCATACAGGATTCTCGCTTGTGAACCTACTACCAGCTTGTTTTCCTGTGCCCCTTTGATCCACTGGATATTGTCTTTCATCTGCTGCTGGATTTCTTCGGGAGAGTTTTGCACCATCTCCTCCAAAACAGCACAGGCAATATCATCCGTTTTCTGCAAATCTTCCGGCTTTCCGCTGGTACACACCCAACGGAACGGCCCAAAACCGTAATCGAAACACATAGGTCCCATAATATCCTGAACATAGCTCGGATATTTGAATTCTCTTCCAAGGCTTGGATTTTCTGCCATTACATCGGCTCCCGCTCTTGAAGCTTCCAGCAAAAAGGCATTTCCGTAATCGAAGAAATACGTTCCTTTCTGGGTATGTTTATTGATGGCCGCAGCATGTCTTCTTAAAGTTTCCTGAACTTTTTCTTTGAATAATTCAGGCTCTTCCGCCATCATCCTGTTCGATTCATCAAAGCTTTGCCCAACCGGATAATAACCACCCGCCCACGGATTGTGAAGCGAGGTCTGGTCTGACCCTATATCGATTTTTAAATTCTGTTCATCGAATTTTTCCCAAACCTCAACAATATTTCCGAGGTAAGCCAGGGAAACGGTTTCTTTATTTTCCTGGGCTGTTTTTACTCTTTCTACCAGTTCATCAAGGTTCTCATGAATTTCATTCACCCACTTCTGGTCGTGGCGGATTCTGGTAATTTTAGGATTCACTTCTGCACAAACGGTAACGCAGCCTGCAATATTTCCCGCTTTTGGCTGTGCTCCACTCATTCCTCCTAATCCCGAAGTCACAAAAAGACCTCCTTTAGGCTCTTTTTTTATTTTTCTGAAAGCATTCAGAACCGTAATCGTTGTGCCGTGAACAATGCCCTGCGGCCCTATATACATATAGCTTCCCGCCGTCATCTGCCCATACTGTGTAACGCCCAAAGCATTGAATTTCTCCCAGTCATCCGGCTTGGAATAATTGGGAATCATCATTCCGTTCGTTACTACAACCCTCGGCGCATCTTTGTGAGACGGGAACAATCCCATCGGATGCCCTGAATACATGGTCAGAGTCTGCTCATCTGTCATTTCAGACAGGTATTTCATCGTCAGAAGATACTGGGCCCAGTTTGAAAACACAGCGCCGTTCCCTCCATACGTAATGAGCTCGTGCGGATGCTGTGCCACTGCATAATCCAGGTTATTCTGGATCATCAGCATAATGGCTTTAGCCTGCTCAGATTTTCCCGGATAATCGGAAATAGGTCTTGCTTTCATCTCATAATCCGGACGGAAACGGTACATATAGATTCTCCCGTATTTCTCCAGCTCTTCCCTGAATTCAGGCAGCAATTCTGCATGAAACTTAGGCTCGAAATACCGTAAGGCATTCTTCAGAGCAAGCTTTTTTTCTTCTTCTCCTAAGATTTCTTTACGTTTCGGCGCATGGTTGATATTGGTTTCATAAGGTTTAGGCTGTGGCAGCTGATCCGGAATCCCCTGCTGTATCTGTTCTTGAAATGTCATATTGCTATTTAAAGTTCAATGTTTAGAGTGAATGTTTAAAGTTTTAAAGATATTCAAATTAGAAAATATAGGCAAGTAAAAGGTGGAAAGGACGAAATCATGGAACGGCAAAAAGGCAAAAAGTTAAAATGGCTAATAAAGCACGTTGTTTACAAATGATTTGCAGGGTATAAATGCGGGCTGAAACCTTTCTCTACACTACAAGTGGTTTTCAAAAATAAAAAAACCTCACTGAAAATCAGTAAGGTTACTTTATTATCTGTTGAAATTTTATGTCAGGACATCGTCATTTTCCTCTTCGTGGTCATCATCGTTATCACTGAGGCTCCAATAGTTGTTTTCTTCATCCTCAGAGCCTATTTCCTCCATGTCATCGTCATCTTCTATTCCGGGAATATCGAGGCCTTTATCGATCTTATCGTCATCCTCTTCGTTGAGGATGGGATTTCCATCACCGTCAAGCGGAATATGAGGTTCCTTATTGAATATATCTTCATTCGGATTGTAATCCATTTCTTCTAACTTTCTGTTCTGTTCATTGGTATTGTTTTCTGGTGTCATGATATTTTATATTTAGGGTTAATCTGTATGGAACAAAAATAATTCCAAGCTGCTAAGAATTTTCAGAATATACTTCAGGATTGGCACAATAAGGTATTTTATCTCCTTTAGAGAAGGCAATAATATTTTCAGCAGCCATCTTTGCCATTCCTGTTCGTGCTTCCATGGTTGCGGAACCTATATGAGGCAGTACACAGACGTTGGAAAGCTCCAAAAGCGGGCTTTCTTTAGACATAGGTTCAGGATGGGTAACATCCAGGCCTGCTCCCCAGATTTTTTTTGAGATCAATGCCTCATACAGGTCTTTTTCGTTTTGGAAACCACCTCTGGCCGTATTGATGAAAATGGCGTTATCTTTCATTTTTTCAAAAACAGGACCGTGGAATAGATCTTTCTGCTCTGGCGTAAAATTCGCATGAATACTTAAAACATCCGATTGCTCAATAAGTTCTTCAAAAGAAACATAAGTGGCTTTTAACTCCTTTTCGGCTTCTTCATTCTGATGGCGGTTGTGATAAATAATGTTCATATCAAAAGCTGCCAGTGATTTTTTAGCCATCTCAAATCCGATCCTTCCCAGCCCCAGTATTCCCAAGGTTTTTCCATACAGTTCCTGTCCTAAGGCATGCATTGGATCAAAATCTCCCCAGCTGCCTTCTTTTACTTTCTGGAAATTATAGCTTGCCCTTCTTGCCACGGACTGCATCAGCAGGAATGCAACATCAGAAGTGGCTTTACTGAGTACATCCGGGGTATTTCCTACCGGAATATGTCTGCGGTTTGCTTCTTCAATATCCACATGGTCAAAACCTACGGAATATAAAGCAATTGTTTTTATGCTGGGACACTGATCAAAAAAATCCTTGTCGTATCTAAATTCTCCACCGACACTTAAAATGGCATCGTGATTCTGGCAATAGATCAGCCATTCTTCATGAGAAAGATTCTCATGTTCCGGAATAAAAACTTCAAGCCCTGCTTCTTTCAGCATATGAATGCCCGTTTCCGGAATTCTTCTGTTTACAAATACTTTCATGATCTGTCTGATTTCTTTTGAATTTTCAAATAAAAACCTCACTCCTTTTAAAAGTGAGGTTCTCTAACTTAAGTATTAAAAATTATTGATCTTTTTTAGAATGGTTCTGGCTTTTATCCCAGGCTTCTGAAGCCATCTCCTGAATTTCTTCCCATACATCTTTTGCCGATTTCTGGGCATGAGCCATAAAGCCCTGCTTGGTAGGTTCCTGATTCTTAGTTTTCATATCATTCATATAATCCTTTACCTGCTGGGTATAGCTTTCAGCATGATATCCGGGATTATTATGCAGATTTTTCTGAATATTACTAAAATCGCGTGATGATTTAAATCTATTCGTATCCATAATAATAAAAATTTAAGTGATTAGGTCTTAAATTGAATTCAATTATTATTCCGAAGCGGTCTTAATTTTTATTAAAATAGAAAAATCAACTTTTAAATTTTTGAGATCTGTTTCAACCTATGATGAATAGAAATTAACCATTAAGATTCTTTTTTAAGTATCCAAGAATATTAAGTTTCCAGCTTTATTTTATAAAGTCATTTGATTTTTTTAATAATCTTATACTCTTCACTAATCTTAATGGTTAAAAGTATATTATAAAATCTGTGTATTTTATCGTTGGAAATATCCGTTAATGATTGGTATCGCCCAGCATCGGAACAAATTTATAAGCACCAAATTCTTCCTTTTCGAACTGGGTAGGAGCTGTTTTTGTAAACCTGTATAAAATCTGCTCATCAACAGGTCCCAAAGGAATTACCATTTTTCCGCCTACATTCAATTGTTTCAATAATTCTGTAGGCAGTACAGAAGCTCCGCAGGTAACGATAATCTTATCAAAAGGAGCAAAGGTAGGAAGCCCGGCAAAACCATCGCCGAAGCTCTGAAACTTAGGATTTAAATGCAGTTCCCGAAATTTTTTCTTTGAAAAATCAAAAAGGTCCTTTTGTCTTTCTACAGTATACACCAATGCTTTCATGGCTAATAGAACAGCTGTCTGGTATCCGCATCCGGTTCCTATCTCCAGTACTTTTTCGCCCGGTTTTACCTGGAGCAGTTCAGACTGTTCTGCCACCGTTGAAGGATGGGATATAGTCTGGTGCGATAAGATAGGAAATGCCCGGTCTTCATAGGCAAAATCCTCAAAAATACTTTCAATAAACAGGTGTCTCGGGACTTCACTCATTGCCGAAAGTACATTTTCATCTGAGATTCCTATGTTACGCCTTAAATATTCGACCAGGATCTTTCTTTTCCCTTTATGTACAAACGAATCATGCATCATTAGTAAGATAGTAGTTATTAGGTTGTGAATAGTAGTTCCTACAAAAGTAAAAAAACTATCCATACCGGTCAACCTAAATAGACAACGTGTTTCCTAATACCTAAAATTCTTATCTTTACAAAAATTAAAAAGATCTATGTTAAAAGCAGGTTTGGTAGGTGCCGGACATCTGGGAAAGATTCATTTACGGCTTCTTAACCAGTCAGATAAGTACGAACTGGTAGGTTTCCACGATAAGGATACCGAAAACGGAAAAAAAATAGAAGCTGAATTCGGATATAAATATTTTGAAAATTTTGACGAACTTCTTGAGCAGATCGACATGCTGGATATTGTGACTCCCACAGTCTATCATTATGATTATGCATTAAGAGCTATTGAAAAAGGGCTTCATTTTTTCATTGAAAAGCCGGTCACCCAAACGCTTGAACAGGCAGAAGAAATCCTTCATAAGTGCCAGGAAAACGGAATAAAGGCCCAGGTCGGGCATGTTGAAAGATATAATCCTGCGTTTATTGCCACTAAGGAATACATCAAGAATCCCATGTTTATCGAAATCCACAGGCTGGCAGAGTTCAATCCGAGAGGAACGGATGTTTCTGTAGTACTGGATCTTATGATTCATGATCTGGATATTTTGTTAAGTATGGCAAAATCTAAGGTTAAAACCATTCATGCAAGTGGTGTATGTGTGGTAAGCAAAACTCCGGATATTGCCAATGCCAGAATTGAATTTGAGAATGGATGTGTTGCGAATCTTACCACCTCCAGAATTTCGATGAAAGCGATGAGAAAAAGCCGCTTTTTCCAGAAAGACGCCTATATTTCCGTAGATTTCCTGGAGAAAAAAGCAGAAGTGATCCGGATGAAAGATGCTCCTGAAAATCCTACTCCATTCGATATGATCATAGAAAATGCCGACGGGGAAAAGAACCAGATTTTATTTGAATATCCTGACATTCAGCCGAACAATGCAATTCTGGATGAACTAAATTCTTTTGCAGATGCCATCACAGACGGTAAAAATGTAGAAGTTTCTTTGGAAGACGGGACAGAAGCATTAAAAGTTGCCCTGGAAATTGTAAAACTGATTTCTTAAAAATTTATCTCATATCATAAAAGCAGACTGTCATAATAATGACGGTCTGTTTTTATTTAAGGCTGATGATATGTCTGCACTTTTACATTTCAATTTAAGAATTAACAACATGTTTTCTGATACTTTGCAAATAATCAATTTTCATTACATAATTTTAATTTTTTCTGGATTTTTTAAATATATTTGTCTTTCTTAATATCATAATTCTTTAATTTTTTTCCAATAATTTAAATAAATAACTTCCTATGAAAAAAGCCATCCTGTTATCCGCATTTTTATTGTCTCAATTTGGGACATCACAATTGTTAAAAACTGACGGTCAGAAAATAGTTAATGATAAAGGTGAAAATATTCAGCTGAGAGGTTTAGGCCTCGGAGGATGGATGCTTCAGGAAGGATATATGCTGAAAACGGCAGATTTTGCGGGCCCTCAGTATAAAATTAAAGAAAAAATCAGTGAGCTGGTCGGTGAAAACGGAATGAAAGAATTCTATAAAGCATACCTTAAAAACGGAATCACCAGAGAGGATATAGATTTCCTGGCAAAATCCGGGTTTAATTCCATAAGGCTGCCGATGCATTATAATCTGTACACTTTGCCTATAGAAAAAGAACCGGTAAAAGGGGAAAATACATGGCTGGAAGAAGGCTTTAAAATGACGGATGATCTTCTGAAATGGTGTGCGGCAAACAAAATGTATCTGATTCTGGATCTTCATGCAGCACCCGGCGGACAGGGAAATGACGTTAATATTTCAGATAATGATAAATCCAAACCATCGCTTTGGGAAAACGTTGAAAACCAGAAAAAGACCATTGCTTTATGGAAAAAGCTTGCGGAGCGGTATAAAGACGAACCGTGGATCGGCGGTTATGACCTTATCAATGAACCTAATATCAACTTCACCGGAAAAAATCCAAATGGTACCGACGAAATGTCAAATGCTCCGTTATGGAAACTGCAGAAAGATATTACCGCCGCCATCCGTGAAACCGATAAAAAGCATATCATTTTTATAGAAGGCAACGGATGGGGTAATAACTATAACGGCCTGATTCCGCTTTGGGACAACAATATGGCATTCAGCTTTCATAAATACTGGAATTATAACAATGATGAAACTATCCAGTCTATTCTCGACCTCAGAAAGAAGCACAATATCCCGATCTGGCTCGGGGAAACCGGAGAAAACTCGAATGTATGGTTTACAGAGCTTATCCAGCTGCTCAACAAGCATAATATTGGTTATGCATTCTGGCCGATGAAAAAAATAGATAATATTGCAGGAATCACCAATGTAAAGATTACTCCTGAATACGAAAAGCTTCTCAGCTATTGGAAAAATGGAGGTGAAAAGCCTTCCAGAGATTTCGCAGCAAAAGCACTGATGCAGATCGCTGAAAATTATAAATTCAGCAATGTTGAAATTAAAAATGATGTCATTGACGCCATGTTCAGGCAGGTAACGGATGATTCCACAAAACCATTCAGAAAACATCTGGTCCCGGGAAGGGTATTTGCTTCAGACTATGACCTGGGAAGAATGGGTTCTGCTTATCTGGATAAGGATTTTATTAACCTTTGGGTAAGTGATCCTGCGAAAAGGTCAGAATGGAATTCCGGACAGCAGATGAGAAATGACGGCGTAGATATTTACCTGTGCCATGACAAAGTCACCAATAAATATTATGTAGGAAAAACAGAAACAGGCGAATGGCTGCAGTATACTATTGAAGCAAAGGAAAAACAGGATTATACGTTTGATATACGATATACAGCTGTTAATGATTCCAGAATAAGAATTGAAACAGCTTCCGGAAAAGTTTTAGCAAATGTATCGTTATCATCGAGTGGTGGAAATGATAGCTGGAAAACTGTTTCTGTAAAAAAAATCAGTCTTCAGAAAGGAGAAAATCGTATCAGAGTATTTTTTGAAAATGATGGTGTTAATCTGAATTATTTTGATATAAAACAGTAATTATGTTTTAAATTAAAAACTCCTTTTTATAATCTAAAAAGGAGTTTTTAATTTACTTTATACTATCAATAATTTTTTTTCTGTGATTTATTCCCCATGCCTGAATATGGCGCAGAAGAGGTTCCAGGGTTTCTCCATATTCTGTAAGTTCATATTCAACAGTTACTGGGACAGTTGCGATTGCTTTTCTCGAAACAAGACCGTTACATTCTAAACTTTTAAGTTCAGAGCTTAGCATTTTGGGAGTAATCTTACCTATATCTTCTAATAAGTCCTTAAATCTTTTTTTTCCTCCACAAAGGCTATAAAGAATGGGAAATTTCCATTTCCCTCCGATAATTTCCAAAGCATCCATTACAGGCTGGACCTGTATTTTATTTTTCATAAGATCCTTTATTAATCAATAACTATATAAAAGTAAACTAATATACAAAAAGTAAACTTATTTCAAAAATAAACTTTTCTATGCAATTTTGTTTCACAAATATTAAAAATTATGAATAACAAAAGATTTTCCACAGAAGACAGTGCTCTATTACTCATTGACCATCAGGTAGGAACTATTAAATTAGCACGGAATATTGATCATGAAGAGATCATAAAAAATACACGCGCTTTGGCACGTACAGCAGTAGAAACACAAATGCCACTTGTATTAACTTCCAGTCAGGAAGACCATTTCCAGGGATTGCTTCTGGAAGATCTGCAAAAAATTGCTCCTGAAGATTATCTGAAAAGAATAAAAAGACCCGGAGTTGTAGATGCATGGCTATATCAACCTTTCAAAGATGCTGTAGAAAAGACGGGCAAAAAACGTCTTATTATGGCGGGGCTTACTAATGATGTATGTATCGTTTATCCTGCAATGAGTGCTTTAGAAGATGGTTACGAAGTACAGGTAGTAGTTGATGCCGGTGGTTCACCTACAACTCTTGCAGATGAAACGTCATTAAGAAGAATGGAAAAAGCAGGTGTAATTCTTACAAGCACAAATCAGGTAATGGCTGAGTTAGCAATGGATTGGGCTTCGGAAAAAGGGAGCAGGATTCAACGTATTATGTATGAAGAGATTCTTAAAAAATATATTGAATCATAGAATTTCAATAGCACTAAATACAACAAAATTATCTTAAATTGCAGCTCCCTTTTAGACTTTAAAAGGGAGTTTTTTAATTGATACATTATGAAAAAAATAGGAATCTTCTTTCTTTTGATCTCTTCACTGGCAGCAGCTCAGAAATCGGCTTTGGAACAAAAAATAAATTCTATTACTGAAGGTAAAAAAGCTACGGTAGGGGTTTCTGTTCTGGGTTTTGAAAATAATTTCAAATTCAGCAAAAATGGGGATAAGCCGCTTCCTACTTTAAGCGTTTTCAAGTTTCATATTGCATGTGCCGTCCTGGATCTTGTAGATCAGGGAAAACTTTCACTGGATCAAAAGATTTTTTTCAAAAAAGAGGACATTCTGGAAAATACATGGTCTCCGATACGCGAAAAATATCCTGAAGCCAATGTTTCCCTTTCTTTGGGTGAAGTATTGGATTATACAGTTGCATTAAGTGACAATAATGGATGCGATATGCTCCTCAGACTAATCGGAGGAACAGAAACCGTTCAGAAATTTATGGATTCCAAAGGGGTAAAAGGTTTCCAGATCAAGCATAACGAAGATGACATGCATAAAAACTGGAAAACACAGTACGAAAATTACAGCACTCCTAACTCAGCGGTATTAGTGCTGAAAAAGTTCTATGACGGCAAATTGCTTTCCAAAAAATCTACCGATTATCTGATGCAGATCATGATAGGAACCAAAACGGGTACAAATAAAATTGTTGAACAGCTGCCCAAAAATACTCCTGTAGCTCACAAAACCGGTTCTTCCGGAAAGTATGACAATGGCCTTACTGTTGCCGAAAATGATATGGGGATCATCACACTTCCTGATGGAAAGCATTACGCAATTGCCGTATTTGTAAACAATTCTACTGAAACAGATGAAGTGAACTGCAGAATGGTTTCCGATATTTCCAAGGCGGTCTGGGATGATTTTAATAAGTAAAATATTAAGCTTATTTTTAAAGCAGAAAAATTGCTAAAAAATGGTTTCATCACTACTAATGAAAACCAGAGCGATCAGACCATTAAAAATTTAACTATCTATAAAAAATAAAAGAAAAAAATGATCAAAAACATTGTAGTTATTGGAGCTGGAACCATGGGAAATGGTATTGCGCATACTTTTGCACAAAGCGGATTCAAAGTAAATCTGGTAGATGTATCTCAGGATGCGCTGGACAGAGGATTGAAAACAATTACAACTAACCTTGACAGAATAATTGCAAAGGGAAACCTTACGGAAGAACAGAAAGCTGAAACCTTAGGAAATATCAGCACTTTTACAGAGCTTAAAGATGCTGCAGGAAATGCAGACCTTATCGTTGAAGCTGCTACTGAAAATCAGGATCTGAAACTAAGGATCTTCGGGCAGATGGACGAACTGGCGCCTGCCAGCTGTATTCTCGCTACAAACACCTCCTCTATTTCTATTACAAAGATTGCCGCCGCTACCAAAAGAGCAGATAAGGTGATCGGTATGCATTTCATGAATCCTGTTCCTATCATGAAACTGGTAGAGATCATTAAGGGATATTCCACTTCTCAGGAGACTTTTAATGCTATCTATGAGATGAGTAAAACATTGGGAAAAGTTCCTGTGGAAGTAAATGACTATCCAGGTTTCGTAGCCAACAGAATTCTTATGCCAATGATCAATGAATCTATTGAAACGCTTTACAACGGAGTGGCCGGAGTAGAGGAAATCGACACGGTAATGAAGCTTGGGATGGCACATCCGATGGGACCTCTTCAATTGGCAGATTTTATCGGTCTTGATATTTGCCTTGCCATCCTGAATGTAATGTATGATGGTTTCAAAAATCCTAAGTATGCTCCGAATCCACTTCTAGTAAACATGGTAATGGCCGGGAAACTGGGCGTGAAGTCCGGTGAAGGCTTCTATGATTATTCTGAAAGCAAAAAAGCTGAAAAAGTTTCAAAAATGTTTTTGAAATAATTTTAAGTCAATAATTTTATTTATCTTTGATTAAAGTTAAAATATAAAAAAATGAAATTACCAAAGTTTTTATTAGCAGACAATTCGGAATTTCCTGAAGATTTATTCGTAGTTCATACAGAATATCCAAGATTTATCTTAAATGTAGAGGAAGAAGAAGTTGAATGGTTGGATGATTTGGAAGGTGACGATGAGGAAACTATGGCAGACGAGGCTACAAAAGTGGTAGAAGCTGCGTTTAAATGGTGCGATGAAGAGTTGGCTAAGTACGACGAAGAAGAGGAAGAATAATAACTACCTAAACATAAAAAAAGGAACTCGATCGAGTTCCTTTTTTATTTTATTCCGCTTTATTGAATTTCAACAGCAGCAGATTATCTTTGTAAAGTTCTAAGGTTGTTCCGGAAACAACATATTTATTAGCTTTTCCTACCATATCCATAAAATTCTGCTCAACGCTCATATTGTTGCACATCATTTTTGTAGATCCCATTTGTCCGGCAGAAAAATCACCTGTAGAAGGGTCTATTTTAGCCGTTCCGAAATAGTTGTTGCATCCTCCGTTTCCATTGATCTTTTCACCTTCGATATTAAGGGTCGGAACTTTTCCTTTCACATTATCTGCCAAAGTCCATTTTGTATTGGCCAATGAAGGCTGGGCCTTTCCTACTTTAGAGGCAGAAGCACTGGACATTGTTCCGCACGACGCCAGGATAGCAGCCGCACCTATACTTAAAAAAAGATTTTTCATTTTTTTCTTTTTGATTTACTCAAATTTAAGGAAATTATATTATTTAAACGGTTTGTGGAAGATTTTATTACTTTTTTAAGAACTCTAATTTTTGAATTTACGGTTATTTTTATTTTTTAGTTAGCATCAAATGATTTAGAAAGCATGATCCTATTGAATTTTTCTGTAAAATATTTGTTGCTCTCTTGTAGACTAAGCAGATTTTTTTCTGTAAAATTTTGGATAAATATATAGCATCTTCAAATCTGGAAATAAAAAAACGGACTTTTTCAAGTCCGTTTTTTTTATAATTTTTATCTTTTTATTAAGATCTCAATTCTGCGTTATATTCTTTCTGGAATGCTTTGATCAGAGAATCCATTACTTCAGAAATTTCTTTTTCTTCCAGCGTTTTCTCCTCATTTAGCAGTTCAAAGCTCATTGCATAGGATTTCTTTCCTTCCGGAAGGTTCTTTCCTTCATATACATCGAATAAGTTGATCCCTTTGATGAAAGGGGATTTATTCTTTTTCGCGGTCTGATAAAGGTCCTGATAATTGATATTCTTATCAATCAATAAGGCAAGGTCCCTTCTGATTTTATTGAATTTAGGAATATCCCTGAACTTAAGCACAGTTGCAGAGCGTAATTGCTGAGCCAGTTCCAGTTCGATTTCTGCATAGAAACAAGCCTGATCAATGTCGAAATCCTTTAATAAAACCGGAGCTACTTTTCCGATTCTCACTAAAGTTTTACCGCCTGCTTCATAAGCCAATGCATCAGAGAATCTTTCATCTGTTAAAGCAACCTCTTTATAATCTACTCCAAGTCTTTCCAATAAAACTTTCACATAAGCTTTAAGGTTATAGAAGCTTACTGCAGATTTAGGCTGTAGCCAGTTTTCGGCAACATCTCTCCCTGTAACAAGGATCGCAAGCTGCTTTCTTTCTTCGTATTTTTCTTTTTTATGGTAAATCTTTCCGAATTCAAAGAACTTGATATCCTGATTCTTTCGGTTGATATTATACACTGCATTCTGAAGAAGCCCTTCCAACAGAGATTTTCTCATGAAGGCAAGATCTCCGCTCAATGGATTCAGCAGTTTTACAGCATCCGTTTCATCCTTTACGAAAGTAAGTGAATTATTCATTGCTTCATGAAAGCCAAGGCTCTGCAATGTTCTTGCCCAGTTGTTTTCAAGTTCATCCTGATCATTAGCACTTAGCTTTACAGGTGTAAAAGATATTTTCTGCGGAGCATCAATCTTATTGTAACCGTAAATTCTCAGGATTTCTTCAATAACATCGATTTCTCTTGTTACATCGGCTCTGTAGGCCGGTACAGATATTTCAAGCCCGTTCTGAATTTCATTTAAAACCTGGATTTCAAGAGATTTTAAGATTTCCTTTACCTTTTCTCTGTGAATTTTTGTTCCAAGGATCTGTTCGATTCTTGAAAACCTGATGATTACATAATTGTCCTCAATTTTCTTTGGATATTCTTCCAACAGAGCTCCTGCCAGTTTTCCGCCCGCAATCTCCTGAATCATTTTGATGGCATGGGTAATGGCAGTTCTGGTCATATTAGGGTCTACTCCTCTTTCGAATCTGAAGGAAGCATCGGTATTCAGTCCGTGGAATTTGGCTCCTTTTCTTACCGCTACCGGGTTGAAATAGGCACTTTCCAGGAATATGGTTTTTGTTTCATCAGAAACTCCTGAATCTGCTCCACCGAAAACACCCGCAATACACATCGGGTTATCTTTTCCATCTTTAATCATTACTTCAGAACCGTTTAAAGTTCTTTCAACCCCATCCAGGGTGGTGAATTTAGTCCCTTCTTTTACGGTCCCTACCTTCACTTTACTGCCGGTAATCTTATCTGCATCAAATGCGTGAAGAGGCTGTCCGTACCCGTGAAGAATATAATTGGTAATATCTACAATATTGTTAATTGGGCTTAAACCGATTGCTTTTAATCTGGCCTTTAACCATGCCGGAGATTCGGCTATTTTCACGTCTTCGATAACAGCTCCAATATATCTTGGACACAGATCTGCATTTTCCACTTCCAGAGTGAAATTGTGTGAACCTTCACCGTTTACTGCTTCAGAAGATACTTTTTCAAACGTTGATTTCTGCTGGTTGGTCGAAAGGAAAGCATGAAGATCTCTGGCAACGCCGTAATGGGACATGGCATCCGTTCTGTTGGGAGTCAAACCAATCTCGATCACTTCATCGTTGGTCAATTCAAAATAGTCTGCAAAATTCTTTCCCACTTCATATTTGGTTTCATCCAAAACCATAATTCCGCCGTGATCTTCGCTAAGGCCAAGCTCATCTTCCGCACAGATCATCCCCTGAGAAACCTCACTTCTGATCTTTGCTTCCTTGATCTCGAAAAAGTTTCCGGTTTTGTCATAAATTTTAGTTCCAACAACAGCTACAGGAACAATCTGCCCGGCTTCAACGTTAGGAGCCCCGCAAACTATATTTAATATTTTACCATTCCCTACATCAACTGTTGTTTTCTTTAATTTGTCTGCATTCGGATGTTTTTCGCAGGTCAGTACTTTTCCTACTACAATACCCTCCAGACTGCCTCTTACACTTTCAAATTTTTCAATCCCCTCTACTTCAAGACCTATATCTGTAAGGAATTCTCCGATCCTTTCCGTTTTCAGTTCCGTTTTGATAAAGTCTTTCAGCCAGTTGTTTGATATTTTCATTTGCTATATTTTGAAAAAATTATTGAATTTCCGTATCGGTTTTCCTGTACGGTTTTTTCCCGTACAAATGTCGTGTTTTTTTAAGAAATAGAGAAATTTAGGGAGGATTTTAAAACAAATACTTTCTTATCCGTTTTCGGTCTATTTTGATGTATTTTTTATATGAAAACATACAAACATATTGCATTATTTTCAGAGTTTTTAGGCTTTTGTCAAAATAAATTTCTAAAATTCCTTTATATGATATAAATAAAAAAGAGACTGAAAATTCAGTCTCTTATAGTTGATGTATTTTAAATATTATAATCCGATTACCGGCATTGATAACATTAAGATATTTTCACTTTCTTCAAGACCGTCAAGAGGCTCAATGATTCCAGGCCTGTTAGGTTGAGACATTTTCATGGTAATATCATCAGAACCTAAAATCGTAAGCATTTCCGTTAAGAATTTCGAGCTGAAACCAATATTGATATCTTCCCCGTTATAATCACAAGGGATCTGCATATCTGCTTTGTTTGCATATTCCGTATCTTCTGCATGAAGGTGAAGAATGTTTGCAGACAGCTTAAATCTAACCTGGTTGGTAGATTTGTTAGACATGATCGATGCTCTCTTGATTGCTCCTAAAAGAAGGTTTCTGTTGATCGTCAGTACATTTGGATTTTCTTTTGGGATTACAGCCGTATAGTTAGGATATTTCCCATCTATCAGTCTACAGATCCATACATGTTTTCCAAAAGTAAATTTGGCCATATTCTCATTAAAGTCGATGGTAACATCTTCGTTGGAACTTGCCAGAATATTTTTGAAAATGTTCAAAGGTTTTTTAGGCATGATGAATTCCATTGGCTCGGCATTCATCAGGTCTGTTCTTTTATATACAACCAGTCTGTGGGAATCGGTAGAAACAAAATTGGTTTCATTCTCTCCAAACTGGAACAATACTCCTGTCATTACCGGACGAAGAGAGTCATTACTGGTAGCAAAAAGAGTATTCGTCAGTGCTTCAGATAAAACTCCGGCAGGCATTGTTACGCTTTGGGACGCATCAAACTCCGGCAGCTCAGGGTAATCCTCGGCATTATCCAATGCTACAGCAAAGTTGTCTTTTTCATCTAAAATTTCAAGCTGGCTTCCGGTTCCTTCTGCGTTATCTTTTACAACAAAGGTTAAAGGCTGTTCACCATACGTCTTGATAAAATCCTGAAAAATTTTAGCAGGAACGGCAAATTTACCCGAATCATCGGACTTTACCTCCAGAGAAGTAACAAGAGTAGTCTCGCCATCAGATGCTGTAATGGTAACGTTATTTCCGTCTAATTCAAAAAGATAGTTTTCTAAAATCGGTCTCGATTGAGAGCTTGATATTACGCCACTTACAGTTTGCAATGCTTTCTGCAGTTCACCACTTGAAATAATAAATTTCATAGATTTAAAAATAAGTTTCTACAAATATAATAAATAGAAACTATAATGAAAAAAATAATCTTAAGGAGTTTTGAACAAATATCGTCAAGCTGTTTTCAGGCTTGCTTTATGACCAGAATTTCCTGTGAATTATTCATTCCAAACCAAAAATCTGATGCTTATTTATTCATTGGCGGGTGAAAACACAATATCGATATTTCACTTCCATCAAAATACAAATCCTATCTTTGCTAAAAATAAGCTATGAAAAAGCCGCCTATTCACAGAAGTTTTTTAAACGCTTTCCGCGGTGTTTTCCTGATGCTGAAAACAGAAAGAAATTTCCAGATCGAGGTGGCCGCTTTTTTTATTAATCTGATGCTGATCTTTTATTTTAAACTTTCAGCAGTTGATACTGTATTAATTCTTATGGCTTCAGCAGGCGTTTTAAGTGCTGAAATTTTCAATACCGCGATTGAAAGGATATGTGATATCATTCAGCCTGATTTTGATAAAAGAATTGGCTTTATTAAAGATATTTCTGCAGGAGCGGTCCTTTTGATAACGATTGCATCAATTATTACAGGAATAATTGTTTACTGGAAGTATATTTTCCAATAAAAAAGCACTCCCAAAGGAATGCTTATGTTTTTAAGAACAGTATTTATCCCAGGACTCTGAGGTCATACAGCCATCAAATTTAGCACAGTAAGAAATATATGGCGGCGTGCTGCAATATCCGTTTTCGTCTGTCGGATAAATGATCAAGGATGGGCCTATTCCTCCTTTTACGTTTTTCAGTTCCTGTCTTTTTAGTTTTTTTAGATTTTTCATAATGTTTCTTGAATTTGTAAGCATAAAACTAACAAATAAAATCAATATTTCACCTTATTAAGATAAATTTATTTTCCAATATAAATAAACCCAGATTTCCCTGACTTGAAAACCGTTTCTATTCTTCTATAATCTTCCACTTCATATTCATCGGCCTGCAGAATTTCCTGATCTGTAACCTGAAAAAGAATTCCTTCCACCTCATCTTCAGTATTCCCTGAAAATTCTAAAATAGGATGGTACTGCTGATTGCTTTTGCGTAAAACTTCGGGATCTGTGATCTCTACCTTGCCCAGTTTATACCCCGTAAGAATGTCTTTTTCACCCTCCAGAATTCTGCCGAATGTTTCAATCTGAACCTGTTCTTTCTGTAAGGTTCCATAGGAAAACAGATAAGCCATTACAAATATTTTTCTATGATGGGTATTGCCGTTTCAGCCATTATTCCGTAGCCTTTTTCGTTGGGATGTACACCATCGTCAGAAAGCAGGATTTCTTTGTCTTCTAAAACAGCCGTATAAAAATCAACATAATGCAGGGAGTGCTCAGAAGCAGTATCTTTCAGAATCTGGTTATAAACCAGGATTTCTTCATTGGTCCTTAACTTTCCCGCCGCGCTTTCTATTCCGTCTATCTTTTGAGAAACGGGAAGAATGTTGACCAGATAAATATCATGGGCATATTGTTTTGCATGATGAACAGCTTCGTTGATGTTACTCCTGAACTGATCAGGATTTACCATATGAATTCCACCTTTTTTAGCAAGGTCATTGGCTCCGTAAGCAATAAATATAATATTTCCTTCCGCTGAATTTCTGGCTGCCAGTTCATAAGGCATTCTTTTCAATAACCCTTCTGTAGTCTCACCACCGATTCCAAGGTTAAAAAGGATCAGCTCATTCTTTCCTTCATGAAACTGCTGCAAGGCATATCTTTTAAGAATATCTACCCAGCCTCCGAATACTCCGTCATATTCTCCATACGTGATGCTGTCTCCGAAGAACAGCCCGTAAATCATTTTTTTCATTAAATAATTGCGTTGCTTGTTATTGTAATCAATGGCATTAAAATCAATCCAAAATTAACACAATATTTTTATGCAATTCTATAATTTCAACTAAAATTTCAAAAAGGGTCTGCCCTTTTCCTGAAGTCAGATCATCCAGTTTTTGCCGTATCAATTAGATATTGAAAGGTTTTCCCTGCCTGATCTTGTTTTCGTAAAAATCACGGGTTGCTTCAAAACCGAGTTCCTTTTTTGATTTTTGGGATTCTTTCTAGATGATTTCTAATTCTTCTCCGTTCCCGAATACTCCAAAACCGCCATACAGAATATCATCGAAGCCATCCAGAGTCCCCACTTTCCAGTCAGTGTCTTTCATCAGCACTGAAGAAACCTCATCGTAGAACTCCTCCAGATTTGAAAAGTGACCGCCATTAATGACGGTCACTTTTCTGTTATTTTTATTTGAAGTATTCCACTCCATTTTTGAATATATTGTGGTAATTCGCGGTCGGTATGTTTTTCATTAACCCTTCTGCAAAACGTTCCGGGTGTCCCATTCTACCGAAAATTTTCCCGTCCGGACTGGTAACACCTTCAATTCCGAACAATGAATTATTAGGGTTGAACGGCATTCCGTGAGCAATATTTCCTTCTAAATCCAAATACTGCGTTGCAATCTGTCCGTTTTCATACAACTTTTGGATTTCAGCTTCCGAAGCCATAAAACGACCTTCACCATGAGAAATCGGAATGGTGAAAACCTGATCTTTCATTCCTTTTAACCAAGGTGATTCATCATTCACTACTTTTACATTCACCATCTGGGAAATGTGCCTTCTGATGGCATTGTGAGCCAATGTAGGGGAATTTTCATCCAGATCCTTGATTCTTCCGTAAGGTAATAATCCAGATTTAACCAACGCCTGGAAACCGTTACAGATTCCGATAATCATTCCGTCTCTGTCTAATAATTCATGAACTGCATTTCTCATTTTTTCGTTCTTTAAAACGTTGACAATGAATTTTGCAGAACCATCCGGCTCGTCACCTGCAGAGAAACCTCCTGAGAATGCCAGAATCTGAGAAGTCTTAATTTCTTCTACCCATGCATCAATACTTTCATCCAATAACTGATGGTTGATATTGATCAAAGGTAAACTGCTGATTACAGCTCCTTCTTTTGCGAAAGCGTTCAAGGTATCGTACTCACAGTTTGTTCCAGGGAAAACCGGTGCGAATACTTTCGGCTGAGCGATTCCGTGTTTTTTAATGATGATATTTCTCGGGTTGATTGAGTTTAATTTCTCATCGATTTCAACCGTCATTTTTTCTTTTTCTATCGTTGGGAAAAGATTCTCAAACGTATTGGTATTGGCTGCTAAAAGTTTATTGATCGCTATTGGTTGTTGGTTGATCGTTAAAACTTCATCCGTAACCACTTTTCCGATTAACTGAAGATTTGCAGAACTTAATTCTTCTTTAGATTCGATGATTAAGCTTCCGATATTTTTAGCTAATAAAGCATCTTCTGCAACCGTAATTTCAGCACCTAATCTGTTTCCGAAGCTCATTTTTGCCAAAGCAACTGCCACTCCTCCTTCTTTCACCGTTTTCACGGAAACGATTTTTCCGGCTTTGATGTTTTCGAAAATGAATTCATAAATTCCTTTCAAAGCATCATAATTCGGAAGTCCGTTTTCCTGAGCGATATGATTGAAGAAATATATTTTGTTTCCTGCATTTTTAAATTCAGGAGAGATAATGTTTTTCTTTTCTCCGTTAGCACAAGCGAAAGAAATCAACGTTGGCGGAACATTCAGATCCTGATACGTTCCACTCATTGAATCCTTACCACCGATTGCAGCTAATCCAAAGTTAATCTGAGCATCATAAGCTCCCAATAAAGATGCTAAAGGTTTTCCCCATTTTTCAGGATTCTGACCTAATTTCTCAAAATATTCCTGGAAACTGAATCTGATATTTTTGTAATCGCCACCCATTGCAACGATTTTTGCCACACTTTCCACAACGGCGTAAGATGCTCCCAACAAAGAGTTCTGCTTAGAAATCTCTGCATCAAATCCCCAACTCGCTAAAGAAACGGTTTCAATATCCTTTGCCCCGATGATCGGCAATGTCTGAACACTTCCTTCCATCAAAGTCTGCTGATATTTCCCACCTAAAGGCATTGCAACTGTAGTTGCACCGATCGATGAATCGAACATTTCAAGCAATCCTTTTTGAGAAGCTACGTTTTTATCGCCTAAAATTTTAAGGAAGTTCTCTTCGTTGAATGCAGGAGTTTCTTCTTTTACTTCATTAAGGTGAGTAATTTTAACCTCCTGACTTTTTGAACAACCGTTCGTATCTAGAAACGCTCTTGAAAGATCAACAATTTTATCGCCTTTCCAGAACATCTGCATTCTTCCTGAATCTGTCACTTTTGCCACTTCAACCGCTACAATGTTTTCAGCTTCACAGAATTTAATAAACTGTTCTTTATCTTTTGGTTCAACCACAACTGCCATTCTCTCCTGAGATTCAGAAATAGCCAGCTCAGTTCCGTTCAAACCTTCATATTTCAATGGTAAAACATCTAAATTAACTTCCAAAGAATCAGCAATTTCACCGATCGCTACAGACACTCCTCCAGCTCCGAAATCGTTTGATTTTTTAATCAGCCTCGTTACTTCAGGATTTCTGAACAATCTCTGGATTTTTCTTTCTTCAACCGCATTTCCTTTCTGAACTTCAGAGCTCATCGTGTGGATAGAAGTTTCGTCCTGTTCTTTTGAACTTCCACTTGCTCCTCCAACTCCGTCACGACCTGTTGCTCCTCCTAGAATGATAATAGAATCACCGTTTGCAGGCTTTTCACGTCTTACCCAATCCACAGGAACGGCTCCGGCAACGAAACCAACTTCCATTCTTTTTGCTTTATAGCCTTCGTCGTAGATTTCGGAAACCATTGTAGTTGCCAAACCGATCTGGTTACCGTAAGACGAATATCCGTTCGCAGCCTGTTTTGTAATGGTTTTTTGTGGTAATTTGCCAGGTAAAGTTTTATCAACAGATTCCAATACATCAGCTGCACCCGTTAATCTCATCGCCTGAAAAACGAAAGATCTTCCGGATAAAGGATCTCTGATCGCTCCTCCCAAACATGTTGAAGCCCCACCAAAAGGTTCAATTTCTGTCGGGTGATTATGCGTTTCATTTTTGAACAATAAATACCACGGTTCTTTTTTACCGTCGTATTCAGCTTCGATCTGGATGGTACAAGCGTTGATTTCATCAGAAACCACCAAGTTCTCTAAATTACCTGTTTTATGGAAATATCTTGCGCATACTGTGGCCAGATCCATTAAAGAAATAGGTTTCAGTTCACGGCCTAAGAATTTTCTTTTTTCGATATAGTCATTGAAAATCGTTTCCAATGTATGTTTGAAATCTCCTTCAAACTGAATATCTGACAACTGTGTTTCAAAAGTGGTGTGACGACAGTGATCACTCCAGTATGTGTCTAGAACTTTCAGTTCGGTTTCCGTAGGATTTCTCTGTTCAGACTTAAAATATTCCTGAATGAATTTCAAATCATCCAAACCTAATGCAAAACCGTGCTTATTAAAGAATTCTTCAAGCTGAGCATCATCAAAATTGATGAAGTTTTCGTGAACAATAACTTTTGATGGTGTTTCTTCTGCAGGAATATCTAAAATTGATAAATCTTTTTCCTGAGATTCTACTTTATTGATCAAAAGGTCTTTAATTTTTGCCAAATCAGATTCTGAAACGCCTTCAAATTCGATCAATTTACCACTTCTTACTTTAGATTTTTCATTTTCGGTGAGTAATGCGATACATTGCTGTGCGGAATCTGCACGCTGGTCATATTGCCCCGGTAAAAACTCCATCGCGAAATGGATTGTTTTTGCAGGATTCTCTGTGTGCAAAATATCGGTAACGGGATCTACGAAAGTGCTGTTGACCACTTTTTCGAATTCTCCATCATTTAACCCGAAAATATCGTAAACATTATATACTTTTACGTTTTGGATAGACGGAACGACCGCTTTTACTTCATCAAAAATTTTTGGACTTTCAACATCGAAAATTCCTCTTTTTTCTACGAAAATTCTTTTGTTATTAGACATTAGATGTCAGATTTTTAATATTAGATTTATTTTTCTTTTTACTTTTCAGAATCGATACTGATTCTTCTTAATTTTTACAGCTTCAGAGTAAGATTATTATCCTCTGTTCCGTCTGTATTGGAAGCTTTTTTAGGAGTTATCATCCAACCTCCATTCAGTACAAATTTAAAGGAATAGGTCTTCCCTTTTTCAAATTCGGATGCCGGAATTTCCAGTTCAAAATGATTTTTATCTTTTCTTTTCATCTGATACTCTTTATTCCCGGGATTCCAGCCGTTAAATGAACCTGCAACCACAATATTATTGATGAACCCTGCATCCAGGTTTTTTGGATGAATGTATTCAAAAACGACTTTATCACCTTTTAAATTGTATCCGTAAACCTGTTTTTTATCTGATGGAGAAGTGAAATCTTCCATAATCTCAGAAGCGGCATTCTGAAGGGTATAGCCTCCTCCAGGCACACTTACATTGATGATCATACAGATGCCTATGTTGTATTCGGGGTATATGGTAAACCAGGTTTGTGTTCCGAAGGCACCGCCATGTTTGAATCCTATTTTTCCATATTCGCTGATATAATAATCGTCCCAGAAGTATCCATGCCAGTTTTCTTTGCTGTTTTCTATATTTTTCTGGGATTCTTTTACTACTTTGCTTTTTGAATATAATTCGTCTTTCAGGAATTTCATCAAATCCCCTAAAGTTGATTTTGTTCTTGCACCAGTGGAACCCCATAAATTGGAGCTGAAATGTGGCATCAGCCTGCCATTTCCATAATAACCATCAGCCAAATATTCATTTTTATCTAAAGTGAACTTGGTATGGTTCATTCCTAAACCGGAAAAAATGTTTTCGTTATAAAGGGTTTCAACGTCTTTTCCGTACACATTCTCTAAAATAATACCCGTAAGCTCAAGGCTTAAGTTACTGTACTTATATTTTGTACCGGGAATTGTATCCAGTTTTACATTTTTTAAATCTTTATAAAACTGTTCTTTTGAATAACCGGACTCAAGCTTATTGATTAAAAAGGGCGTTTCCTCTGTTGGATTTTCGTATAATTTATCTTCATCCGGTAAATTTCTTGGCAATGCCGTTGTGTAGGAAATCAGGTTTTTAATTTTAACAGGTGTTCCCTGATATTGCAGATTGGGATAATCTTCTTTTAAAAATTTACGGATATCGTCTTCCAGACTAATCTTTCCATCTAAAACAGCTTTTGCCAATAACTGACCTGTAAAAAGTTTGGTCACTGAAGCTATTTCAAAATAGGTATTGTCATCAGCTTTGTTTCCTTTGCCTTTGTCTATTTCTCCATAATGCTTTGTATAGATTTTCCCATCTTTCACAATTCCTACGGATACTGAGTAAGCTCCTGATTTTTGGGCAAGCTTTTGGGCATTGGCATCCATTATGGCATATATATCATTCTGTTTTTGTGAAAAAGTTTTCACAGAGAGAAAGAGAAGTAGAAAAACTGAAAGTCCTTTTATGGTCATATAATATCTTTATTTGAAATTGATGAAAATAAAATATGCAGCCCAAAAGGACTGCATATGTTTTATACTTTAAGATCAGCCTCCAATCCTATCAGGTCTTTATTCTGATCCAGGATCGGCTGGACTTCATTCGCTATGAACTCCTCTGTCTGGATCGGCGCAAAACCGATAAAGTTTTTAGGATCTAAAACTTCTTTCAATTTTGATTTGTCTAATTTTAAAGAATCATCGTTCAGGATTCTTTCAATAAGGTCATTTTCTTTTCCTTCTTCTTTCACTTTCTTGGAAGCTTCCATAGAATGAACTCTGATCACTTCATGGATTTCCTGACGGTCACCACCAGCTTTTACTTCTTCCATGATGATGTATTCTGTAGCCATGAAAGGAAGTTCTTCCATAATATGTTTGTTGATTCTGTTCGGGTATACAACGATTCCGTTCATGATATTGTTCCAGATCAAAAGGATAGCATCAACAGCAAGGAATGCCTGAGGAATCGTCAATCTCTTGTTGGCAGAGTCATCCAATGTTCTTTCAAACCATTGTGTAGAAGCTACCATTGCAGAACTTGTCGTTAATGACATTACATATTTTGCCAATGCTCCGATCCTTTCACTTCTCATTGGGTTACGCTTGTAAGCCATAGCAGATGAACCGATCTGGTTTTTCTCGAATGGCTCTTCAATTTCCTTAAGGTTTTGAAGTAAACGTAAATCGTTGGTGAATTTATGGGCTGATTGAGCAATATTTCCTAATAACGCTACTACTTTAGCATCAATTTTTCTATCATAAGTCTGACCAGAAACTCCAAAAACTTTTTCGAAACCGAATCTTTTGGAAAGCTCTTTATCTAAGTGTTTTACTTTGGAATAATCACCGTTGAATAGTTCAAGGAAACTTGCTGCTGTTCCGGTAGTTCCTTTTACTCCTCTGAAACGAAGGGTTTCCAGGAAGAAATCAAGTTCTTCGATATCAAGAACCAAGCTCTGTAACCAAAGAGTAGCTCTTTTACCTACCGTTGTCAGCTGAGCCGGCTGGAAGTGAGTAAATCCTAAGGTAGGAAGGTCTTTATATTGAATAGCAAAATCAGCTAAGTTTTTCATCACGTTAACTAACTTTTTCTTTAAGATTAAAAGTCCGTCACGGATCTGGATAAGGTCTGTATTGTCTCCTACAAAAGCTGAAGTTGCTCCAAGGTGGATAATTCCTTTTGCTGAAGGGGCCACATCTCCATATGTATGAACGTGAGCCATTACATCATGACGGAATTTCTTTTCGTACTCTGCTGCTTTCTCATAATCGATATTTTCAGCATTAGCTTTTAACTCAGCGATCTGCTCGTCTGTGATTTCAAGGCCAAGGTCTTTTTCGATTTCAGCAAGAGCTATCCAAAGCTTTCTCCAATTCTGGAATTTGTTATTGTGCGAGAAGTTAAATAACATTTCTTCACTGGAGTAGCGTTCTTCCAATGGATTTTTGTAGGAATTCATTCTTTCTTTTACTTTTTAGATGTACAAAAATAAGGATTTTCGGTGAGAGATGAAAATTGTGAAATAAAAGATCTGAACTTATCAAAGCATATAGCATTATGATTTTAAACTCAATCACAATAAGATAAATTATATTGATATTATTTGATCAAATAATAAATAGAAAGCCTTTCTTTCGAACGGCTTTCTATTTATTAGAATTGGATTTACTGATAAATCACAACATCATCTTTTTTAATCTGGTAACCTGTTTTTTTATAGGGAACCAACACATAGGTTTCCTTAATGTAGCTTCCACTTTTCCACATTTTGCTTTTTCCTTCTCTGACAAGGATAATACTTTTTGCATTTCCATCCGGAATGAAAATTTCTGCCCTTTTCATGTCTTTGCTAAAAATAACAGCGGTCATTGAAGTATAACTTTTATCTGAGTTTACTTCCTTTAATTTAATTTTCTGTTCGAAAACCCTTACACAATCATTTTTGATTTGCGAATACGTATAGCCTGCTGAGCTTCTGCATCCATGAACATCTTTATCACCTCCTAAAACCGGAGTTTTTTGTTGGGTAAAGGCTAAAGTGCTGAGGAACATTGCGCCTAATAAAATAGTTTTTCTCATATTTTAAATATTAATGGTTTGAGTTTTGAGACAAGGTATTAGTTCATCTAATATATAAAAAACTCCTCATTCCGGGAGCTTTATAAATATACTTTTTTAATTCTGTTGTTTCTCTTCTATACTACTAAAACAAAGAGACTACCTTAAAAGGCAGTCTCTGTTATATTTTTATAAAACCCGGATTTACTGATAAATCACAACATTATCTTTTTTAAGCTGATATCCGTCTTTCTTGAAAGGAACCAGGACATAATCATCTTTTTTCCAAGCTTTACCTTTTCCTGCTCTTGTAAGGATCAGACTTTCTCCGTCAGTATCCGGAATAAAAACTTCAGCTTTTTTCATATCCTTACTGAAAATAACGGCTACCATTGAAGTGGAGCTTCCTTTAGGAGCCACTTCCGTCAATTTAATCTTCTGCTCAAAAACTCTTACACAATCTTTTTTAATTTGGGAGTAAGTATACCCTGCCGAACCTATACATCCATGTGCATCTCTATCTCCACCCACTGTTTGTGCGAACAGAAAAGATCCCATGAATACTGTGCCAAGTAAAATCGTTTTTTTCATAATTATTATATTAAAGCTACCACTGTGCTATTAAAAATCATGCCAAATGCGGAAAAAAGCCACTCAAAGAGTGGCTTTGGTTATTATTTAGTCCAATTGATCTTTGAGTGTTTCACTTCATCAGAATTGGTTCCCACCATGATATCAAAATCTCCCGGTTCCCAGTCATATTTTAATTCTCCGTTGTAGAATTTCAGGCTTTCCGGTGTAATGTCGAAGGTTACTTTTTTAGATTCTCCTTTTTTCAGGAATACTTTCTGGAATCCTTTCAGCTCTTTTACCGGTCTGGTAATGCTTCCTACCATATCCCTGATGTACAGCTGTACCACTTCGGCTCCGTCGTAGTTTCCGGAATTGGTAACGGTTAATGAAGCCTGAACCGTTTGATTTCCTTTTGGATTGGAATTTGAAACAGACAGATCGGAGTAACTGAATTTAGAATAGCTCAAACCATACCCGAACGGATACAACGGTGTATTACATTCATCCATATAGTTTGAACGGAATCTTTCGTACACGCATTTATCAACTTTATCCTGGCTTAGCGGACGGCCCGTATTTTTTGCATTATAGTAGATAGGAACCTGTCCTAAACTTCTTGGGAAGGTCATCGGAAGTTTTCCTGAAGGATTTACTTTTCCAAACAGAACGTCTGCAATAGCATTTCCAGCCTCTGAACCGGCAAACCAGGCGTTAAGAATAGCATCAGGTACATCTTTTACATTGGTTAAAGCAAGGGGACGTCCTGTGTAAAGTACCATTGCAATAGGTTTTCCTGTTTTTTTCAGTTCATTTAATAAATCAACCTGAGACTGTGGAATTGTAATCTCTGTTCTTGAAGAAGACTCACCGCTCATTTCTGCAGATTCTCCAATTGCGAGAACGATAACGTCTGCTTTATTGGCAATATCAACAGCTTCTTTCAGTAATGCTTCTTTAGAACGGTTATCGCGGTCTGTTTTTTTACCATGAGCCGCATAAATATCTTCTAATTTGGCATCATAATCAATGTTTGCTCCTTTCGCGGAAAGGAATTTCACTTCTTTTCCATAATTGGCCTGAAGTCCCTGCATCAGTGATACGGAAGCAGCGTGTTTTGTAGCCACACTCCAGGTTCCTGCCATGTTCAGAGAGTTGTTTACCAATGGCCCGATCACTGCTATGGTACCGGATTTTTTCAATGGTAATACCTGGTTTTCGTTTTTTAATAAAACCATAGACTGGGCTGCGGCACTTCTTGCAATATTACGGTTTTCCATATTATACACTTCTTTTGCAGCGAGTTTTGCATCTCCGTAACGGTAAGGATCATCGAATAATCCAAGGTCATATTTTGCTTCCAGAATTCTTCTTGCAGCCATATCGATTTCAGCCTGTGTAACTTTTCCTTCGTCCAGGGATTTTTTAAGGGTAGTTAAAAATCCTTCCCCAACCATATCCATATCGATTCCTGCTTTCAAAGCTAAAGCAGATACCTGCTGAAGATCTCCCATTCCGTGTTCTGTCATTTCGTTGATTCCTGTATAGTCAGTCACAACAAAACCTTTGAAGTTCCATAATTTTCTCAGTACATCAGTCTGAAGCCATTTATTTCCGGTTGCCGGAACTCCATCCACTTCATTGAAGGAAGCCATCACAGAGGCTACTCCTGCATCTACAGCTGCTTTGTAAGGTGGAAAATATTCATTGAACATCCTCACATGGCTCATATCTACCGTATTGTAATCCCGACCGGCTTCACCAGCTCCATAGAGTGCAAAATGCTTTACACATGCCAGGATGGTATTAGCAGCAGAAAGGTCTTTTCCCTGATAGCCATAGACCATATTCTTAGAAACTTCACTTCCTAAATAAGGGTCTTCTCCGGAACCTTCAGAAACTCTTCCCCATCTTGGTTCGCGGGAAATATCCACCATTGGCGAGAACGTCCAGTTGATCCCGTCAGAGGAAGCTTCTTTTGCCGCTACCCTTGCAGACTGCTGTATAAGGCTCATATCCCAGGAAGCAGCAAGTCCCAACGGAATCGGGAAGGTGGTTTCGTAACCGTGAATAACATCCATTCCGAAGATCAAAGGAATTTTCAGACGGCTTTTTTCTACAGCCACTTTCTGAACTGCTTTGATTTTTTCGGCTCCTTTTATATTGAATAATCCTCCTACCAGTCCCTGCTCCACTTTTTTTCCGATATCCGAGCTCTGAGCCTGTCCTGTGGTAAAATCTCCGGAAGTCGGCAGATTGAGCTGGCCAATCTTTTCATCCAAAGTCATTTTAGACAAAAGATTTTCTACGAAAGCTTTTTTCTTCGCCTGATACTGAGCGGTCTGATAAGACTGAACCGGCTTGGTTACCATTTCCTGTGCAGAAAACACGGGAGAAAGGGCCAGGGTTGCCATTACAATTAACTTTTTCATAAATCTATCTTCTTAAATTATAGTTCTAATTTTATTTTGCTTGTTTTATAAGGGATTCTAATTTTTTACAATTTGTGTTTTGTAGAATTAATGTCTCTTTTCTGGAGTCATTTAATTTTCTTTTTTCTTAGACAGCATCCACTCGTACAGCTTAGGATCAGAATAGGTTGAATCCCATGAGTTATGGTTATCATTCGGGAAAATAACCAGTTCTGCTGAAGGATTTACCGGATGTAATTTCTGGTAGAATTTAAAAGCATTTTCAGGCAGCACAATATCATCCATCCCACCATGAAAAATTTTCATATTCAAATCTTTATACCTATTAATATTCGCATACATAATCATATCTGTGGGGGCACATACAGGTACTACTGCCGCGAACATCTCCGGATGTTCCAGTGCAAGCTTCAAAGTTCCCCAACCTCCTAGTGAAAGTCCTGTGAGGTAAATCCTGGAAGCATCAATTTTATATTTTTTCTGAATTTCTTTGATCAGGTTATAAATCGTCACCGTATCCCACCATGAATCCGCAGGACACTGAGGCGCCAAAATAGCTACAGGCTCCTTGATCAGATTTTTATAGGTGAACGGACTGTGAACCTTAACTGCATCAAGATTATTGCCTCTTTCTCCCGAACCGTGAAGAAATACAATCAACGGAACATTTCCTTTTGCTTTCTGAGGATAATCGAGAATGTAGGATATTTTTTCAGTCCTTTTGATTTCTTTGTTTAATTCCGCTTTTATTTCCTGTGCATTAACCTGTAATGAGAACGGCAAGAGTAAAAGCGGGAGGTGTTTTAATTTTACTTTCATATTGTTGTTTAGATTTTGGCTAAAGCCGTTTGGTATTTGTTTTTATTTAAACGGGCTAAAGCCCGTTCCTATTGAATTAAAATTCAACGAGATAAAGATAACGTTAAGATCTGATTATCTGATATTGTATTTGTCAGATTTGAAACTTAATTTTTTAAGTCCCTGCTGAATTTCAGGAGCATTCATAAACAGTTTCCAAAGGAATCCTGTTCTGTAGTTTTCAATCATTGGGGCTATTGTCCCCTGATCTATGGCTAAATATCTTGGGGTAAACCAGTTGTCGTAGTTAACCGAAGTAGCGTCATAAGGTCCTGCCGATCCAATGAATTCAGGTTTTTGCGTATAGAGAAACCTAAGGAAATTCATAGATTCTTTCGGGGTATACGGGAAGCTGCTTAATGCGGCAGTTGGTGTAATAACTCCATTGTCATTGGTTGGCATGTGGGCAGTATAGCCTGTGCTTCCGTCTTCGTTTCTTGTATAGCCAGCTGTTAATCCCCAATAATTCGGCCCGTAGCCTTTCCACTGTTTTGGATTTTCAACACAGTATTTATAGTCGATAAGGACCTGATTTTTATTTAAATCAAAATAATTTTTAACTAATTTATCAGAAAGTCCTGTAGGATCCAGACCGATATAGGAATATTGCGACCAGAAAAGCGGGCCTCCATATTCTTCGGCATAATTGTGTTTTACATAAAGAGGAAGTCCGTATTTTGTTTTGTCTGTAAGGTAGGTTCCGTTTCTCGTCCAGCCTTTGTAATAGGTTTCTGCATCAATAGGGTATGTAGGTGATGAGGCAGCTAAAATATAGGTAATCAGGCATTCGTTATAACCTTCCAGCGGAAAATTCATTTCCCACTGATATTCCGGTGACCAATGCCAGTAAAGAACTTTTTCGCCTCCTTTAGTATACCAGTTCCACTGAATTCCTTTCCACAGCTCATCACATTTTGCGGCAAGGGCTTTTTCTTCAGTATTTCCGTTTTTGAAGTATTCACGGACCATCAGAATTCCTGAGGTAAGGAATGCGGTTTCAACAAGGTCGCCGCCGTTATCTTTTTTACCGAAAGGAACTGTTTTTCCTGTTTCTCCATTGATCCAGTGTGACCAGGCTCCTTTGTGGCGGTCTGCTTTGGCAAGAAAATCCATCATATGGGTCAGTCTTTTTACGGCTTCCTGTCTTTGAATGAATCCTCTTTCCACACCTACCAGCAGGGTTGCCAATCCAAATCCTGAACCTCCTGTAGTAACCACATGCTTATCATTATCCGGATAGATATCATCTTCATGATACCGTTCTCTTCCGAGCAATGATTTGGGCTCAGCGTAATCCCAGAAATACTTTAATGCATCTTTCTGGACTCTGTCCATTAGCTGCTCATCAGTAATATTACTTTTCACAACTTTTGTCTGAACAGCTTCCTGTTTTGAAGCCTGAGAGTTTTTGCAGGAATATGCAAAGAATAAAGATGTTACGGCAATTGATAATACGGTCCTTTTCATGAAATCTTTTTTACCTTGTTTATACTAAAAGAAGAGGAGAACTTTCATTCTCCTCTAAAGTTTATTGGTTTATTTTAATAGCCAGGGTTTTGTGTTAAAACTCCGTTGCTTTGTCCTATTTCTATGAAAGGAATCGGGAAAAGCTCATTCTTTCCGGCCTTGAATCCGTAAGGAGCCAGTACTGTGGCAGCCTGTCCTGTTCTTACTAGGTCTACAAAACGATCGCCCTCCATCGCAAGCTCAACTCTTCGTTCGTGCCAGATAGCTGTTCTTAATGCACCCTGAGAAGATGCTGTAGTATTTGGCAACATCGCTCTTGTTCTTACTTTATTAAGATTTGTTATTGCAGCAGCAGTATTCCCTAATTCATTTGCAGCTTCTGCATTAATCAATAAGACTTCTGCAAATCGTAAAATTCTGATATTTTGAACAGATCCAGCATCACAAGCACTATTCTGCTGGCTTTGAGGAACATAAGCTTTTTGATTATAAGTATTAACGGAAGTTGGATTTGCCTTAATAAGATCTCCTTCCGGTGTAGTTTCTCCGTTTCTCAGAATGGTTAATTCTTTACGAATATCTCCAGGTTCGAATGCATTCTCTAATGCTTGTGAAGGGGTAAAAAAGCCCCAACCAAACTGATCTTTTGCTCCCTGCACCTGTGAATACTGGCTTCCTTTGTATTGCCCTGTACAAGCACAGTCAACTTCAAAAACGGATTCTGTGCCGAACTCTCCTGCTACTCTGAATAAATGGTTGAAATCGGGGTCCAAAGCATAGCCCATAGCAATGACCTGGTTAGAAGTGTCATAAGCTTTCTGCCAATCTTTTTTATACAGATAAACTTTTGATAACATTCCTAAGGCAGCCCCTTTGGTTGCTCTACCTAAGTTTGCAGCATCATATGACTGCGGTAAAGTCTGTGAAGCTGCGGTTAAATCAGAAATAATAAAGTTATACACTTCATCGGTTGAATTTCTGGGAATATTATAGTTTTCCTGAAGCCCATCAAAAATCGGAACACCTCCATATATTCTTACCAGGTTAAAGTAGAAATAGGCGCGTAGAAATTTTGCTTCAGCTAACAGCCTGTCTTTTAATGTAGTATTCATTTCAATAGCAGGAACTTTTGAAATAACCTGGTTACAACGGGCAACTGCCTGCCATTGTCCAGCCCAGTATCCTTTAACTCCATCATCACTTGCAGTATAAGTAAACTGATCGTATGCATTGATAAAAGAGGCATCTCCCGGGTTTGAACCTTTCAATACGTCATCTGCAGGTACTCCAAAAAGATACTGATACGGAAACGCTGAATTGTCCCAGCTTCTTAAAAAATTATAAATTGCGTTGGTAGCCTGTATGGCATCACTTTCAGTTTTAAAGAATTCTGAAGCATCTGTTCTTCCTTCAACAGGTATATCTAAATAATCACTCTTACAGCTTAAAACTGCAGAAAGCATGAATATGGAAAATATGATTTTTTTCATGATAAAATTAAATTAAAAAGTTACATTAACCCCAACCGTATATATTGCAGATATAGGATAAATGTTATTATCTATACCCATCTGTACCCTATCCGTATTCAAGATTTCCGGTGAGAAACCATGATATTTAAAGCTTGTCCACGGATTCTGCGCGCTTGCATAAAAACGTAACTTCTGGATTGCTGTTCCTAAAACACTCTTTGGAATAGTATACCCTATCTGAATATTTCTGATCCTGAAAAAGCTTCCGTTTTCTACATAAAAGCTGCTCGGAACAATAACTCCCTGATCATTGGTCGTCATAGCATATGTATTTGAAGTACCTTCTCCATGCCATCTGTTATTGTAGAAATCCAAATCCCAGCTTTCGTTTCCAAATCTCTGTTCTCTGTTATAGTTGTAAATTTTATTACCGGATACTCCCTGGAAATCCATTGCTACATCAAAATCATAGATATTAACATTAAATCCAAATCCATAAGTGAATTTCGGAACCGGGCTTCCCAAGAAGGTCTTATCATTGGCGTCTATCACACCGTTTCCATCTCTGTCTTCAAACATAAATCCTCCGACAGTTTTTTTCACGGACGAATAAGTAGGAGCAACATCTACCTGAGCCTGATTCTGGAATACTCCCACAACATTATACCCATAGTATGAGCCTACCGCCTGCCCTTTCTCAAGTCTTATGATAGGATTACCAAATAAGCTTACTCCAGGTTGGTTGTAAGAATCTGCATATACACTTGTAATTTTATTATCAAGAGTCGTAATATTACCAAAAACACTGAACTTGATATGTTCATTTACTCTTGCATCATAACTAACAGAACCTTCAAATCCTTTATTATTAAAAGAATATGCGTTAGTTACATAGTTATTCGCATTACTAGCTCCGGATGTTGTCGGCTGATTAATTCCATAAACGACATCTTTAGAATCTTTGTCAAAATAAGTCGCTTCAATTTTTAATTTATTATTAAGCAAAGCCATTTCAATACCTAAATCACGACCTGTAGTAGTTTCCCATGTAATAGTTGGGTCTACAATTTTGGTAACAGTTTGTGCCGGATTACCAATACCTCCAAAATAAGCACCAGTATCGAGAATTGTGGTAAGATTATCATAATCTCTGGAAACTTCCGGATTACCCAATTTACCCCAGCTCGCTCTTAATTTCAATAAATTAAACACATTCTGATTGCTCATGAATCCTTCTTTCGAGATTACCCAACCAATACTTACTGCAGGGAATACCTTATATCTGTCATCAGAAGAGAAACCTGTTGCCCCATCTCTACGAACTGAAGCATTTAAAAGATATTTACCTGCGTAATCATAGTTAAGTCTTCCAAATGTAGATTCAATTCTCTTTTTGTAAGGAATAACATTTCGGGTTCCTATGTCTGAAGTAGTTGCGTAGATTTCATTTCCTTTAGAAATATCAAGACTGCTATCATCTCCATTAAATATAATATCTCTGGCTTCCAGATAATTTTCACGATAGTAATTCTGGGTACGTGAAAAACCTGCTAACAATTCAATATTATGCTGCCCAAGTTTTTTCTTCCAGGACAATGTGTTATCCCAAACATAATCTCTGTTTCTGGAATCTCTGGTTATCAAGAGAGTTCTATTAGGTTGAGGAATATATGTTGAAGTAGGGGTAAACTCATACTTGCTGGTATTGGTATTATCAGAAGTATAGCTGACTCTTAATGTAAAATCTTTAAGGAATTTATACTCAGCCCAAATATTATTCAGCATACGCTGCTGTCTGGTTTTTGAACGGAATAAATCGAGCATTGCTCTTGGATTCGTTACACTTACTAAAGTAATATAATCGTAATTATTAGTGTTCGGATTAATCGGATAGAATACCGGTGGAGCATTATAAGCCGTCAATAATGGATTGTTTGCATTATTGTTATGAATATCTGCCCAGGTAAAGTTATCCCCGATCGTTAAATTATCAGTAATCTTATAAGAAAGGTTGATTCTTGTATTTAGTCTTCCAAAATCATTTCCTGAATTTATTCCACGTCCGGCTTCTAAAGTACCTTCATCTTTCAAATAGCCTAAGCTTAAGAAATAATTCAATTTACCTAAACTCCCTGAACCTGAAATATCAGATGAGCTGATAATTCCCGGTGCCAGAACTTCATTAAACCAGTTTGTATCAGCCGGATAATTGCTTCTTGATATAAACTTCGTAGGATCTGTTACTCCTTCATTACGAAGCTTTTCATTATATAACTCAACGTATTGGTCACCATTAACCATTTTAGGAACGTTGGTTACTTTTTTTACACCAAGATAAGAGTTGAAATTAAAGACTGGTTTTTTCCCTTTCCCGGTTTTTGTTTTAATAATAACCGCTCCATTGGATGCCTTGGCCCCAAAAATGGCTAAACTGGATGGGTCTTTAAGAATACTCATGGATTCAATATCCTGAGGATTCAGGAATGAAATATCATCCGTAATCATTCCATCTACAATAAATACTGTTTTCCCTGTTATGGATCCTACACCTCGAATGTCTATCCTTGGTGATGCACCGGGCGCACCTGAATTCAGGATCTGAACCCCTGATACTTTACCCTGAACTGAACTAATAGGGTTTGAGTTAGGTCTATCTGCTATGTCTTTAGCACTAATTGTGGCGATACTACCCGTCACATTTTCTTTTTTCTGAGATCCATATCCTATCAGAACCACCTCCTCAATCTTCTGCTCTTTAGGAACAGTATCTTTTGGAGCAGTCTGCGCATTGACGTTCATACCGAAGTATAGAACTGCAATGAGACATGAATACTTTAAATCACGTTGTTTCATATAGTTTCAATTTTATTCGTACAATCAAATTTTATAATGTCTGTTTGTGGAGTTATTTAAAATCTCAAAAAAAGACATTAGGTAAAAATAGAAAAAAAATCCAACAATGTTAAGATATCATAAAAATTTAAAAAAAATAAACGAATATTAAACAAAAAACTAAATAAAGTAATTTCAGGTAATTAAATTGTATTATAACTATCAATTTACAATAAAATATCCAATTGAAAATTCTGTATTTTTTATAAAAAAATCACCAAATACGCATGAAGAATTTAATATTTTGTTAATACAGTTATAGTATTTACCTTTGGCGCAATATTTGAGAAAATAAGAAAAAGATCAATGAAAAAATACATTATAGCAGCAGCATTATTAATTGGAACCGGTACATTAATTTTTACCAGCGTCCAGTCGTGCACCACAGTAGCTACTTCGGACATTGGTTTGTCTATCATTAAAAGAATTCTGACGAACGGGATCGACAAAGGCATGAGTATCTACAGCAATAAGGAGGCTTTCCTACAAAATAATATGGTAGATAAAGCTCTTCCGAAGGAACTAAGAGACATTAACTCCACACTTGAAAAAATAGCACCTTCTCTTGTGGCTAAAGAAAGGGATTTCATTGCCCAGGCCGCAGCTTATACCGTGAATACTTCAAAGCCTATACTTCAGGGGGCAGTCAACAGTTTGAATGCCCAGGATGTAACCAGAATAATTCAGGGGACTACGGCAACTCAGATTCTGAAAGAAAAAACTTCCCAGCAGCTTGTCGCAGCAATAGCTCCCAAAGTGGATGAAAAGCTGAATGAATATGGGATTGCAAAAACGATCAACACAGCTCTTTCAGGAAATAATCTTCTGGGCAGCCTGCTGGGAGGAAGCAACAGTAACATTAATGCCGGCGGATTAAGCAGACTTGCTTCTGAACAACTGGTGAACGGACTGTTTTATATCATCGAAGATTACGAACACCAGAATTCCAAAGCCCTGCTGGGACCTCTTGGAAAATAGAAAAAATTTCGCTATATTTATATATAATTTAAGAATGGCAGATGGATATATTACAAGGAAACCAACACGCAAATCCTGAGGAATTTTATGTTTCTCTAAAGGAAAAACTGGAAGGTCATCATGACTTTCCTGAAGATTATTTATTCAAATTTATTATTCCCACAGATGATGCAAAGCTTACAGAAATTTATAAAGTTTTTGACGGCATCAAATTTACACTGGGAAACCGGGAAAGCAAAAACGGAAAATACACCGCATGCAATATTAATGCTTTTGTTCTAGATGCAGATCAGGTAGTGAATATTTATAAAGAAGTCGCCAAAATAGAAGGCGTCATTCTTTTATAAGAAAAAGAAAAGTCAGCTTACTTAAGCTGACTTTTTTTAATTTATTTTTCAATAAAGAATTTAACATTCTCAATAGGTCTTCCCAACATGGCCACAGATCCTTTGATCAGGATAGGCCTCTGTATCAGAGAAGGGTTCTCAGAAAGGATTTTGATCCATTCTTCTTCAGAATAATTTTTATCGGCATAATGTTCCGTGTACAGTTTGTCTGTTTTACGGATCATATGAAATACGCTCTGATTCAGCTTTTTCAGTACTGTTTTTATCTCTAAAACGCTCAACGGATCCTCCATGATATTGATGATCTCGAAAGGAACGCCGTTTTCATCAAGATACTCAAGTACAGCATTTGATTTAGAGCAGTTTCCGTTATGTAAAACCTTAACCATCATAATATAATCATTTATAAAATTAAACTCCTCACATCAAATTTAGGAAGAAATGAGTTGAAAGTGATCTTAAATTCTGATAAAAGTTTGTTAAAAGAGACCGTTCAGTTCTGCTTCGATCTTTTCGAGGATAAATCCGAAGTCTTCAGGCTTTTCTACAAAATCAAGATCGTCTACCTCAATCACAAGAAGTTTACCTTCGGTATAATTGGAAATCCATTTTTCGTATTTCTGGTTCAGTTTTGAAAGGTATTCAATGCTGATAGATGCTTCGTATTCCCTTCCTCTTTTATAAATCTTTTTCACAAGATTCGGAACGTCAGATTTCAGGTAAATCAACAGATCCGGTGCAGAAACAAAAGATTTCATCAGCCCGAAAACAGATACGTAATTATTAAAATCCCTGTCTGACAGAAGCTTCATATCATTCAGATTTTCTGCGAAAATATGGGCATCTTCATAGATGGTACGGTCCTGGATAATATTTTTGCCACTTTCTCTGATCTCTTTTACCTGGCGGAATCTGCTTCCCAAAAAGTAAATCTGCAGTGCAAAACTCCACTTGCTCATATCCGCATAAAAATCTTCAAGGTAAGGATTGTGGTCTACATCTTCAAACTGTGCATCCCATCCATAATGCTTGGCAAGCATCGTAGTCAAAGTGGTTTTTCCGGCTCCAATATTTCCTGTAACTGCAATATGCATTCTCCTAAGTATTTTTTATTAATTTCACTAAACACCCGCAGACTGAACCGCTGAAGTATCTTCTAAAAGCTTCTGTATAGTTGTTTCAGGAGCTTTTTCTTGAGATTCCTTCTTCTCCCCGTCAATTTTTTCCACGTCTTCGCCAATGGTTTGTTCGGATGGCGGTTTTGTGTCGGACGGTGCAGTTTCCTGCTTGGTTTCAGGTTCTTGCTGCTGTTTGGTTTCCTTTATTTTTTCCAGGTTGTAAAGATAGAGTTTGTTGGCTTTGATTTCAAAATAAGAAAGGATGTTTTTATCCACAATTTGTGCGTCTTTATCTTCAAAAATCTTCACCATTCCTTTTTCAGGATCATATTTCTGGATCGAATTGTCTGCCATCACCAGAATAACATCATTTTCCCTTCTGAATCTTTTCCCGTTTTCAAGCGGAGCTTCAAAAAGCTTTTCAAATTTCAGCGAGTATATCCTGATATGTTTTCTGGTTAAAATATAAACTTTATTTTCAAATACCAGCAGATCCATCAGATCATCAAAACCGATGTCAAATGGATAAGAATTAATGGTAGTATCATTCCTGAAATTGTACTGAATAAGACGTTTCGTACTGTCGTCCAGAAGCCACAGCTGCTGCAGGTCTTCGGCATAGGCCATTTTAATAAACCCGAACTTCTGCTTAAAGTCTATCCTCTGGATTTCATTCATATTCTGGTCCACAAACTTCATTTCCTGGGCATTTTCAGAGAACAAAGGTACGCTTAGAGGATTCTGAACCGATTGTACTTTATAGGGAACCGTCAGCATCATCTTTCCTAGCTGCTTTCCCAGGGAATCGTATTTGGTAAAGCTAAAATCTTTGTTTTTATAGATGTACAGATTTCCATAATCGTCCGCAAGCATGTCTTTAGCTTCCTTCAGTTTCAAAGTATCTAAAGGGAGGGACTTCTGTGCGGAAACGGTACAGAATAAGGAGATCAATATGATGTAAAGTAGTCTCAAAATCTATTTTGGTAAATATAAATTTCCTATGCGGAACACCGGCAATTTACACACTTTTATTTAAATTAAAAGAATGAATTAATGAATAGTAATCTCATTAATTTCAGCCAGTCATTTTAGTAAAAACAGCGCTCCTGAGGAACGCTGCTTTTTTATGGATAAATCTTAAATCGGATTATTTAATCTGAACTTCATAGATCTTCGACCAGTTTTTACCTGTTACAAGCATATTTTCGCCTTTAAACGCAATTCCGTTCAGTACATCGTCACTTCCTTTGGTGTTTTGTTTGGCAATATCGGTAAAGTCGAATGTTCCCACCACTTCTCCTGTCGCAGGGTTGATCTTTAATACTACCGGCTTCTGCCATACATTCGCATAGATGAATCCGTTATGATATTCAAGCTCGTTCAATTGGTCATAAATCTGTGCACTGCCTGCTACCGCTACATATTTGATCAGTTTTGAAGGGTCATTGACATCAAGGAAATACAAAAGCTTACTTCCGTCCGATGCAATCAGGTTTTTACCGTCATAAGTAAGTCCCCAGCCTTCACCCAGAACATTCGGATAAGGGAATTCTGAAAGAAGTTTCAGTGAACTTTTATCATAGATATAGCCTTTTTTGCTTTGCCAGGTCAGCTGGTATACTTTATCTCCGACAATGGTGCTTCCCTCAGAAAAATCTTCCTGAGCCTGTTTTGTAGAAGCCAGAGGAGTTGTTGTTCCCAATGTATATTTCAGGATTTGGGAAGAACCGTTCTGCCCGTCGCTTTCATAGATGGTATTGCCTTCGATCTGGAAACCCTGAACAAAATTCTTCGGGTCGTGCGGATATTCGGCTACGATCTGGTAGGCTATGCTTTTTTCAGGATTTTTTGCAAATACATTGATGGTTGCATCCTGATTCAACACTTTTCCTCCTTTTGTTTTGATATTGAAGGTTACGGCATTATCTCCTAATGTAAAGAATTTAGGGTCAACGGTTAGACTTGAAGTTTCTTTATCTCCAAAACTGATGCTGATGCTTTCTGCATTTTCCGTCACTTCTTTAGGGAGCTCAAGCTTATCACCGAAATGATATCCTTTCTCCGTCATTGAATTGTTGTATTCATTCAGAGTGTTCAGGATTTTCTCATCTTTATTGCATGACGCCAACATCAAAACCACCGCTAAACCTACTATTATATTTTTTTTCATTGAATTTCTAAATATTTCCCCAAAAATAGCAAATTTTATTCCGTATTGCCAATATTATCGACAGGCTGTCCAAATTGTAATATATAACCATTGTTATCATACACTGCAAATTCCCTCATATCCCAGTCAAAAGTCTCAATTTCATAACAGATTTTGGCTTTTGTTTTAAGGTCTTCCCAAAGATCATCAACGTTATCAACATTGAAATAAAATGATCCTGTAAAGCCTATCCCCTCTTTTTTCTCATGGGCATTCGGCTGGGAAAGCATAATTTGTATGTCATCTTTTCGGATTGAGGCCCACTGCCAGTCATCATTTCTTCCCATTAGGGTAAATCCCAGAATCCGGGTATAAAATCCTATGGTTTCGTCTATATTCTCTGTCCAGAGTACAGGACGGAGTGCAGTAAATGTTATCATTGCTGAAGGGATTGGAATATATTTTTACTAATTTTCATATTAACGGAAAGCCATAATTCGTTGTCAATACTGACTTCACTCAGGACATCCGGGTCAATTTCGAAACCAACTTTTTTATAGCATTCTATCGCTCCGGTATTCCAATCGTATACATTCAGCTCGGCTATTTCTCTGTTAAAATGGCTGAAACCATATTGCAGAAGATTCTGTACAATTTTCTTTCCGTAGCCTTTCCCTCTGTTGTTCTCATCCCAGATCAGGATTCTTCCCAACAGAAAAGTATTTTCTTTGAGAAAAATCTGGGCATGGCCAATTACTTTTTGTTCCGTTTCATCAAAAACCCTGAACATGAATCTGTTTTCATTTTTCAGATCAATCTCCAGCTGTTCTTTACTCAGAGGAAAATGATAGGCAGGACCGGCAAACTGAAGAAGCATTCTTTTATCTTTTATGGTAGAGATCAATTCCAGACTATTTTCTATGGTAAAAGGCAGCAGCTGTATCATAGGGTTTATTTTTCAAGATAGTTTTTCATGCTTTGTCCGATGATTCCATTCCAGCCTTCTGTAAAGCTTTTGCTAGAGAAGTTTTCACCTAAACTGTCAAAGCTTTCAATATTGTCATGAGTCAAGGTCACCAAAGTTCCGCTGCCTTCCTCCCGAAGTTCCCAGGTGACAGTAGTTACAGCATCTGAAAATTCGGGATATGACCAGGTATGCTTTAATTTCCTGTTGGGAACAATTTCCAGAATACGGCACTGATGATGGTATTTTTTAGCTTCACCCGGCTCATAGAAGTTAAATTCTTTCCCGGTTTCTAATACAAAATCCCGGATATCAAAATACCAGGATTTCATTTCGTTTTTATCAGTCAATGCGTTCCATACTTTTTCCAGAGGAGCATTTATTTTGTACTGAATAATGATGGGGTTACTCATATTTTTTATTTTTAAATACTTGAATTCAATTTTTCAAATACATCTTTTTTCTCCATTTTTAAACGTTTTGATAATTCTGAAATCAACTCGTCTGAAAATTCTATTTTAACGTCTTCCCCACCAAACCTTTCCTGATGCAATTTAAAAATATTAACAGCTTCTTCCAAAGGCTCAGCATCTGCGACTTCAACGATACAATTTTCTATTCCTAAAAAATCTTTAGCAAATGATTTTACTCCTGTTTCAATTGTTTCAAGATCAATTCCTTCATCAGGATGCCAAATATCTATGAAACGTGGTTTCACGCCTTTCCCGTTTTTGGGAGCATCATAATTTACTTCCTGAAAGTCTTCATCTTCAGGCTCGTCATAGTAAAACCAATAATGGCAAACATTCTCGGATAAATACTCCTGAACTGCATCATAAAATTCTTTTTCATGTTTTTTATTGAGTAATTCATCTAAAGCATTTCTCAGATATCCTTTTGTATTCAAGCAAACTGCTCCAGCTTTTTCACCGGATTCGTAAAACAGTTCCAGATCTTCCCATCCGGCTTTCTCACAAAGCCCATAAATTCCCCACCATAAATTGGAAGATTCTGTTTTTACAATAATTTTTTCTGCTGCCATGTGTTCAAATTAAAGTTTATCCATGGGAGAATCCTGTGATCTTCGCTTCATCAAAATCCAGCTGCATTTCAATGGTTCTCATGACATGATCATCAAAAATTTTCTCCTTTTTCATTCTGTGCAGTTCATTTCTCTGTGCCTGGATGATCTGGCGGAGCACGTCTTTATTTTCATTGATCGCATTCACGTAATCTCCTGTAGAAGCCATACATTGGGCTTTATCGGCCATCAGCATCATTTCGGTTTCCAGTTTATGTTTCTGGTGGCGTACCAAAGTGTTTTTTTCCGCAAGGTCTGAAAAATCATTTTCCATTTTTTGCAGTGCGGTTTCTTTAAGCTTACGCATCAGGATCACTTCCTGTTTTTCCTCAGGCAAATCGCTTCCGGCATCATCTATTTTCAGCCATTTCAGGATCGGTGTCAGAAGAAGTCCCTGTCCTACCAACGTGATCAATATGATAACGAAAGTTACGAATAAAATGATATTACGGTGCGGAAAAGCTTCTCCATTGGGTAAAAAAGCAGGAATAGAAAGCGCTGCCGCCAATGAAACCACACCTCTCATTGCAGCAAAGCTGATAATGAAGGGTTCCCGCCAGTCGGGTTTCGGAACTTTTAATCTTAATTCTTTTGAGCAAAGCCTTGGAAAATACATTACCGCATAGCTGTACAATATTCTTGTAAGGATAATAGCACCACCAATCACAACGCTGTAAAAGATCCCTTCCGAAATGGTATAATCTTTCATCGCAGCAACCACTATAGGAAGTTCCAAACCGATCAGAATAAAAATAATGGTATTCATCAGGAATATGAGTACACTCCAAACGTTCCCTGACTGTATCCTTGAGGTATGACTCAGGTAACAATGGGAATTGTATGACATTAAAAGACCTCCCGCAACTACTGCCAAAACTCCTGAAAAATGGAAATGCTCTGCTCCTACATACATAATGTACGGAACAATTAGTGTAATTACGGTATCAATATTGGAGTTGGAAGGAATAATTCTCAAAAGAGCACCAAATAAAAGCCCTACAGCAACCCCTACAGCTACCCCGCCTACAGCCATCATAAAGAAGTCCTGGACAGCATCCCTCCATATGAACTGGCCCGAAATAACAGCTGCCAAAGCAAATTTGAATACAATTAAACTGGAAGCATCGTTGATGAGACTTTCTCCTTCCAGGATACTGGTGATCTTTTTAGGAATTTTCATGTGCTTCAGTACGGAAGTGGCTGCTACTGCATCAGGCGGAGAATTGACCCCTCCAAGCAGGAAACCCATGGCAACGGTAAGTCCAGGAATAATGGAAGATGAAAGGTAAGCCACCACTATTGAGGTTAGAAACACAAGTCCGAAGGCCATCGAAAAGATCTGTTTTCTCCATTTGTGAAAATCCTGCCATGAAGTGAACCAGGCAGCTTCAAAAAGAATAGGAGGAAGAAAAATAAGGAATACAAGATCCGGCTCTATTTCAATATGCGGCATCCCGGGGATGAGGCTGATGAGAAGGCCCGCAATCACGAGGAAGATGGGGTAAGCTACTTTCAGCTTCTGCCCTATCATCACCAATATCATTACAGATAAAAGGACTGCAATGGATATGATAACATAACTGTGAATCATTTTGATTTGTTTTTTAATTGTTTTGGTCTGGCTAAACTTAAAGGCGTTAACATTCAGATGAACCTTTTACTTTAAAGTACAATATTGTTCTTTGGAGCAATGGCTGGCGGAAGATCGGATTCATCCAGCATATCTCTCATATCAATCTCTATGGTACGGCTGATCTGGGTGATCGGCACGTCGTTCGGACTTCCTTCAAAAGGATTTACTGAGGCTTCCCCCACACTGTCGAGGGTATGGAAACACCAGGTTACCATCAGCGAAAACGGAATATTGAACCATATGGTCCAGCCTTCCAAAAGGGTTCCTTCACCCAGTTTATCCAGCTCCTTCAGCAATCCGAAGGGTACGAAAAGGATGAACAGGAGCAAAAGATAGGTGGTAATCGATGAAAAATTTCTCGGGTAAGGAAAGTTCTTGATTCTTTCTGCTTTTCCCTGGTCATCTGTAAATTTTACCAGCTGCTGATTAATCTGCGTCCACTGAAAATCATTGATATCTCCCCTGGCATAGGCTTCGGACAGTTCTTTACTCTGGCTTGCCATTAGCTGCGTTGCCCTGTTTTTTTTACTTAAAATATACTGAAGTTCGGTTTCCGAAAGATATTTTTTAAGTTCATCATCCAACTCGGTCAGTCTTTCCGGAATATCGTATTTTTTAGAATATTCATCAAACTGGGCGGTTCCCATATTTTCCCAGGCCCTTGGTTCTCTTAGCTGAAAACGAAGCGCGGTAAGCCATGCATAATGACGGAGAAACATTTCTTTTACCTTTCCGGGATCTTTTGCAGAAAGAGAATCTCTCAACACATATCCGAAACTGCGGCTGTCATTGATAATTGCACCATAGATCTGCCTGGCTTCCCAAAGTCTGCTGTAGCTGGCATTATTTTTAAAACCAACGATAAAAGCGACTGCAGTTCCCAAAATAGCAATGGGCTGCCAGGGAACGGAAAGGAATTTCCAGCCTAAAAAGTACAATACAGTAGGTATTGCTGATAATATCGTCAGAACATAGATACTTCGTCTTGTCCAGGTAGCGAACTCAAGCGCACCAAATCTTTTCCCTGAATGCATATGTGTTTATTTATTTTTTGATCTGTTGATTCTATTATCTAAATTAACAGTTTTTCTTCATCAAGGCATCCATCCGGCATGGACTGTCAATATTAATTTTTATTAAAAGGAATGTTATTATAAAAACCTATCTGGATCTGCCCCCGGTTCCTGTTTTCCTGGATCTGATTCATATATCCGGCTTCTATCCGCATATTTTTATTAATAACATATCCTAACGCTCCATATACTCTGTTCCTGTCGAAAACCGGACTGTCAAAATGCAGGAAGATCTCATTATACACTGAAGCATACAATGATTTCGGGAGCATTTCTTTTTGGGTTATCGGGATATTGAGCCCGATCATATACCGGAATCTCATCCTGAAATCATCCTGGAGGAAACGTTCTTCCAAACGGTATCTGTGCTGAAGATTAAAACGTCCGAACTTCTGCTTGGTAATAAACTGCTGGAAAATCCTGTGTTCAATATTCTCTTTTTTCTCTCCGTTCACATACGGCCGGCTCAGAATAAAACCATACCCCAGCAAAACATTATTGTTATTTTCAGTCAGATCATAGCCAATCCCTGTACGAAGCAACAGCTGTTCGAGATCTCCAACGGCATCAAAATTCCGGTACTGGATTTCGTTGTGCCAGTTCAGCTTTTTACTGATTTTGTTGTTTCCGAAATACATATACCATGCTCCCAAATCGTTTTTCTGCGCTAATGCCGTTATGGAACCCAGACTCAATACTGTAAATAACAGTTTCGTAAAGATCTTTCTCATGTTATTCAATTACTATTATCTATCGTACAGAACAAAATTAATAATTTAAATCAATAATAGCAAACAATATTGAATGAGTCTTAATTGAAAGATATTTACTAAAATAAATGAATTAGCCTGGAATCTGCTCTACCAGAATATCATTTCCTTTTGTATCGAAATAGGTACAGGTCATGGCATTCAGATCCATCTCCCAGCCATTCACCCCGTTTTCTGCACAGTCGCTGCAAAATACGGGATAATCTGTACCGCCTTGCTGATGGAGCTTTAATCTTGTTTTAAACTGCTCAAGGTTCAGATCTCCTGCAACAGTAAGATCATCATATTTTTCCCCTGAATTTACAGACTGATGATCTGCATCAAAATATTCCGTATTTCCGTCAGCAACGTATACTATGTATTTCGAAACTCCCAAATTTTTCATGCCCTGAATATATTGAGGAAAATCTGCCCCGCTTTTCACTTTCTGATGTTCTGCTTTGATTTGTTCGATTGTAAATTTCATCTTTTTGTTTGTTTTTTTTTGTAAAAATTTAAGTCTATACCTGAATTCAAATTTAATTTTTTTAAAGTACAAATGGATCATAAAATAAAAACCGGCAGACATTTCCACCGGTTAGCTTTACCTATATTTTGTATCTAAAGAACTTTTAAGGATGCTGCTGCATTTTCGCCGGATCGTCATAATTTACCATCCAGTTGATCCCGAATTTATCGGCAAACATCCCGAAATAAGCTCCCCAGAAGGTATCTGCCATTGGCATGGTTACCTGTCCGCCGGCTGAAAGACCGTTGAATAATTTTTCCGCTTCTTCTTTGGATTCTGCATTTACAGAAATAGAAAAATTGTTTCCTGCTTTGTAGTTGGAAGCCCATTCACCACCTGTATCGCTTCCCATTAAAACGGTTTCTTTGGAAATAGGAAGGGCAACGTGCATGATCTTGTCTTTATCTTCTTCAGGAGTTTCTTTGCCTTCCATTGGAGGCATTTCCCCAAAAGTTCCGATGTAAGGATATTCTCCTCCGAAAACTGATTTGTAAAAGTCGAATGCTTCTTTGCAGTTTCCATTAAATGTTAAATAAACGTTTACTGATGCCATGATTGTTTTTAAATATTAGTTAAGTTTTAATAAGTTTCGTTTAAGGTTTTTCAGACAGTTCTTTCAGTCTGGAAAGTCCTTTCTGGTAATCTTTTCCAATAGCATCTTCCATATTCATAAACAGCTTCATTACCGTAAAAGGATAAGGTATCTTTGATGTAAATCCCCAGGTTACCTTGCTTCCGTTTCCTTCGGGAACAACTTTCACATAAGCATTGGCTTCACTTTCGTAAGGGGTTAAAAATTTAATTTCCGTATCGATTCTTTTACCGGCAGGATCTACTTTTTTCACCTGCTGACAACCTTTTCCGGCAGCATCTTTTTGGCTGTCCCAGCAAACTCTCTCACCAGGCTGTCCGGTTGTTCCGGACCAGTCTTTCTTCATTCCGGGGTCCAGGTCGTTCCATGGGCTCCACTGGTCCATTGCTTTTAGTGTATTGGTCTGCTGCCATACTTTTTCTACCGGTGCATTGATTGTTATTGACTTTTCGTAAGCACAGTCTCCTGAAACAAAAGCGGCTATAACCATCCATAAAATCAGGATAGAAGCCAGGACAAGGATAATTCTTCTTAATATTTTCATAATTTGGTTTTTATCTGTGTTGGTCTATTAATATCATGTTTCCATCAGGATCTTTCAGGAAAATATGTTCCGGTCCTGAAGTGGTTTCATCTGCCGTTTTATCAAGCTCCACTCCGTTTTCCTTTAAATGCTTCTGAATATCACGTACATCATCGAAAATTTCAAGATTTTGTGCGTTTTCATCCCATCCCGGATTGAATGTCAGCATATTTCCATCAAACATAGCCTGAAACAGGCCGATCAGGGTACTTCCGTTCTTCATGATCAGATAATTCTGTTCCATATTCCCGCCCATAGCGGAAAAGCCTAGTTTTTCATAAAAATTCTTAGACTTCTGAAGATCTTTTACACTTAAACTGATTGAAAATACTCCTAATTTCATATGCTGATTTTATTGTTTTTAAAACTCAAATGGAATCGCATGCTATTCCGGATACACAATATATCCAGCCGTCGCGATTTCATATCTTTTTTGTTTTTAAAGCTAATGAACTTCCGGCAAATACAAGGCCCCACACCAGAATGCCTAAGACCCAGAACCAGGCCGGAGTCGGAAGGGAAACCATCATATAGATCGTTATCAACAGAAAAATAACCCCACAGACAACTGCTGAAGTATGTTTTCCATTGTTGGCAACTTTTGATGCTGTGAATCCTGAAACGAAAGCAGCTAATGCGTATCCGATAATGACAAAGAAGAGTGCCATAAATGGAGCATGGGCAACATATTCCTTCATTGCCGTCATATCCCCGCTTCCGGCTGCTGCAGGAGGCGGATAAAGGTGATGGCCTATTTTCTCAACAAGGGTGATGCAGATGATCCCGGCAATAAGCCCTGCAGGGACGGCCAGTATGCGTCTTAACATAGTTATTGGTTTTTTAAACGGGTCTTGAAGTCCAGCGTTCCGTCATAACTTTTCCAATCACCAATAAGCTCTATATACTGTCCTTCTATTTTTTCAGTTTTCTTATTCCATCGGAAGGTGTAGACAAATTTACCTTTAAAAATACCGGAATGTTTTCCTTTAGGCTCTTCCGCGAGTTCATAATCCCCGAATACTATCCCTTTTCTTTTGGCATCCCTGTATTTCGTGATGGTTATTTTCCCTTCGTATTTTGCATAGTTGTCATCTACAAGAGAATAGCCGGAAATAAAATATTCCTGATCATTTTTTTTATTCTGTTCGGAGATATTGACTTTCAGCTTAAGCTGTTGCCCTTTATCACCTATTGTCCCGGTGTAGGGTTTGCTGTTATTCAGCCAGACATTGGAAATATCCGGCATCTGCCCCCATGCAAAATTGCAGGCAAGAATGAGGATCCATAAAAGTTTTTTCATAGTGTGTGATTTTAAACGCCAAATTGGGCAAGGTGATGGTTCAGATGTTTTGCAAACATATTATTCCATTCCTGGGAATTGAGTTTTCCAAAAGAAAATGATTCTTTTCCATCAAAAGCCTCAGGACCCAACTGTTGGGTTTTCTGAATAAAACCGATCAGCCTTTTCTTCTCTTCCTCAAAGTTTTTTCTTCCGGAAATCAGAAACTGCGGAGCTGTAGGGGAATCTCTCGGATATGCTTTTTCACCCACCACTTTTGGTTTCACAAAGGTTTTTAAAATAAATTTTGCAATGGCTCCCGGTTTTTTATGCTTTTCAGGTTCATATACCATTTCATAGGATACGCTGCAATGCGCAAGCATCTGGTCAACCGTCATCTTGCCCCATAAACCGTGGGTATCTTCCACTAATTTATTGATCCTGTCAATATAGTTCTGGGCATCTTTTGCATCAAATACATTTTCCATAATATGTCTAATTATCTGAAAGCAAATATATCAGTTTTTTCTTTTGATTTTAACAGGTCGATGAAAAAAGTGATGACGTGTTTGAGGTAGCGGGATACGGAAATGAGTTACAGGTTTTCAGTTGCGGGATGCGGGTTCAGGATACGAATTGAAATGTCATTAAAATTTGCTGTTTAACTATTCACCTAATACTCTAATATTTCCTACTCTATAACTTTCTCTGCCTCTCCAGATCCTGTATTTCTGAAAATAAACCAAAGCTTGATCTTTAACGCAATCCAGCCAATAACAGCATAGATGACAAGAAGTATGCTTAAATGCCTTAAGTAGGGATAGGTAAGTTCAACAGAACCTTTTTGTATCAGTAGGATTTTAAAGGCTTGCAGGAAAGGGGTCAGAGGAATAATATTGGCAATAAACTGGACGAAAGCAGGCATAGCGCTTAACGGCCATGTAAATCCACTGATAATGAATGCCGGAGAAGCAATAACCATTAAAATTTGGGTTGCCTTCAATGCATCCGGGATGAGAATACTGATGAATACACCCAAAAATGATGCAGAACCGACAAATACTGCCGTAAGAAGAATAAAATTGAATATACCCTCAGGCATCGGAACCCTGAAAATCATATGCATAAAGTAATACACACTAACGATAAGTATGGAAAATACCCAGATAGGAATTACCTTAATGAGCATTGTCGGGAACGCCCATTTTTTCATCTTACCATATTCTTTCACGAAAGACCCTCTTTCGAATTCGGCGGCAAAACTGACAGCCATAGCAAGGAGAATCACCTGTTGCAGAACCACTGCAAGCATAGCCGGCCACATGAAAATAAGATAGTTTCCTGTAGTGTTGAAAAGGGTGATATAATTCGCTTTAAAAGGCTCATATTGTGTAGCGGCTTTTGTTGCGGGCATTCCCGCTTTTTGCAGCGCTTTGATGGATGCTCCGGCCGAGAAGGTTCCTATGGTAAGCTGTAGTGCTTTGGAAGCAAAATTGGCGGTGAGAACATTTCCGGTATTGATGTATACATTGAGTTCAGGATATTTTTTCTGAAGCATTTCTGCTTCAAACCTTGACGGAATAATAACTACCGCTGCAGCTTCATGCCGGATTACCTCATCTTTTATACTGAACGGTTCCTGGACATATTTAATGATGCTGATGCTTTTATTATCATCCAGCATATCGGTCAGCTGGCTGGATAAAGGAGTATTGTCCCGGTCAATAACAAGAACCGGAGTGTTTTCTACTTTTCCGCTTTTATAAACGAAACCCAACAGGGTGGCATAAAATACCGGGGCCAGAAAAAATACGGTCCTTAGGGTAGAATTGCCGATAAAAAGCTTGAATTCTCGTTTTAAAAGCCGGAAAAATTCTTTCATAATTATTTCAGGATAACGTTAGCGTTTACCAATATACTTTTAGCCTTGTTCATGTCTGACGGTTTTACTTTGATTTCATAAACCGCATCCTGCAGCTGATAATCCGGGTAAGCAGTGGTAATATCCGCATATCTTGTAAGCTGTTTGATGTAAACGATTGTTCCGGTAAGAGTCTCTTTATTGTAAACCACCTGCATAGTCACTTCCTGCCCTTTTTTATATTTTGAAATGGCACTTTCAGGAACGGTAAATCTAAAATAAGTACTTTCAGGAATATAACCGTTAAATAAAGCGAAACCTGCTGTTGCAAGTTCACCCGTATTCAGGCTGATGGTTTCTATTTCCATATCATTGGTGGCAATAACATATCTTTCGGAATAGGCTACATTGGCCTCCTGAAGAGCACCTTTAGCCTGGGAAGCCTGCCCTGCCGCCATTTCCACTTTTTCGAACCGGGTTCCTCTTTTTACATCATCCAGCTCGGCCACTACCGCATCATATTGTGCTTTTGCTCCCTGAAGTTTGGCATAAACCTCATCATAGGCCTGCGGAGACATTAAACTGTCACGATACATATTATTGGCTCTTTTAAAAGATTTCTGGGCAAACTCATACTGTTCTTTCAAACCTTTATATTTGGCATTGAGCTGTCTCAGCTGATCTGCCGTAGCTCCGTTCTTGGCCATCTGCTCCTGGGCTGTTGCCGCACTCACGGCACCCTGAGCCTGTGCAATTTTTGCTGAAACTTCAGGTACGTCAAGTAATGCCAGCGTATCTCCTTTCTTTACGGTCTGGCCTTCGGATACATATATTTTTAAAATCCTTCCGGTTACCTTGGGTGCAAAAGAAATTACATCTTTTTTAGTTTTACCTTCGGAATCGTTAAGGTTTTCTTTTTTTTCACTGCAGCTCCCTACTAGAAAAAGAACAGCAAAGACTATGAATATATTTTTATGCATCATTTTAATGGTAAGGATTAATAAAGTTTGGTAATATCAAGTTCCTGAGTCGATCTCATAAGCTCTATTCCTGCCCTTCTCTGGTTAAAAAGGGCATTCTGGTATTCCAGCTCAGCAAGCTCCAGGTCGTTTTCAGCATCAATCAGCTGTGAGGATTTGCTCATCCCGTATCTGAATTCTTTTTCAGCCTGAATCAGAGCATTTTTAGCGAGCTCTTTTTCTTTGGCTTTTAAATTGATCTGAGCGGTAGCGATATCATAATTGGTCTGGTTATTGGCCAGATTTAAAGTCAGTTTTTTAAGAGCATCTTCTTTTTTGTTCTGAAGGACTTCCTTTCCTACTTTTGCAGTTTCTTCGGCATGTTTTCCTTCTTTTCCGTCAAAGATTTCCCATTTAAAACCAACGCCGGCAGTCAACAGGGGAAGAATGTTAATATTCGTAGGTTTCCAGTCAAGCTTTGCACCTTCATAGCCCAACGCCGGAACTGCAGGGATTACATTTTCCGAAGTTTTGATACGACTTCCGTAAAGTCCGATATAATATGCTGAGGCCATCAGCTGTACTTTGGGGATCATCCAGGTTTTTTCTGCTTTTATTTTGTAGTCTGCAGCTGTTATTCCATGTTCTAATGCCCGCACCTCAGCCCTCTCCTCTATTCCTTTTTGTGAGGATAAAAGTTCTACGGGCGAAAGTACCGGGTCGATCAATCTGAGGCGTTCTTTACTGATTCCGGTCAGGATATAAAGCTGGGTAAGAAGAAGTTCTTTTTTCCCTTCATATTCTACCATTTTAGCATCAAGAGTAGCTTGTGCCAGTTCTATTTTCTTATGGTCATATGGAGTGATCAGACCGTAACCTAAGGCTTTGTCCGCTGTTTTCCTGTTGATATCAAGTCTTTTTTTACTTTCATCGAGTACTTTTTTAGACTGATGGATAAGGGCCAGCTGATCATATGCTTTGGAAATATTGGCTACTACATCATCTTTTGTTTTTTCGAGGAGAATATCTTCGGAGATTTTCTTTTCCTCATTGGCTTTTTTCAGGTACTTTACTTTTCCGCCTGAATAGAGAAGCATTTTGGCATCTGCTTTAGCAATTCCAGAAAAGCCGGAAACATTAAGATTGTTGTTAAAACTTCCCTGGGGGATATTGATAAAAGGAGCCAGATTAATTTCCGGTGACGTCAGTCTTGCAGTAGCATTCAGATATCCAACTTGGCCGCTTACTTCCAGCGTGGGAAGAAAGATATCTTTCAGTTTATGTTCATCAAGATCTGTAAGCTTGTTCTGGGTAATCTGCATTTTAAGATCCGAATCCCGGACCATGGCACTGTCTAAAAGTTCTTTAAAGTCCGGCGCAGACTGTGCCCGGCAGAAAGCAGGGAAAGCCAAAAAACTAAACGCAAAAATCAATAAATTGTTTTTCATGGCTTATGTTTATAACAAATATAATGCAAAAATCCGTTAAATCCACGAAGATAATTCATCAATATGGTGAATTTAAATTAAGTTTAAAAAGTGTTTAGTTTTAATCCTCTATTTGTGATAAGGATAGAAGATCTGTTTAAGGTTAATTTGAAATTCGTTTTAAATGAAAAAAAATTAAATTATTGTCTATTCATCGTTGTTTCCAAATATATTACACCTTTACTTAAACCATTAAAAGTAGTAAAGTTTAAGGCTTAATTAAGTTAAAGTATAGATTTTAAGTAAAACAATGAATAATTATATTTTCCAAAAGATCTGCGTCATCTGCTAAATCTGCGAGAGTTATTTTTTCTTTCTCTCGCAGATTTAGCAGATGGCGCAGATTTTATTTTAATGATTTAAATTATATTTTTTTGACAGGGATATGTACTAAAGTTTTACATCTCAATACCCTTGTTCACATAGGTTTTAGCAAACAACAACTCCCCACAAAATGTGAGGAGCTGTTATTCAAAATTGTATTGTATCGGCTTATTTCTGAACCGCTGATTTCATTTTAGCATCAGGACGCAAAATTCTGTAACGTACTTCAAGGTCTTTTGGTACATAGAATACCAAAGGAAGTTTGCTGTTATATCTTACGATCTCCGGCTTAAGGGTTACAAATTTCTTGGTCTTCTTCTGATCCGGGCAGGCCATTAATGTACCTCCCGCTTCACCATTGGATTCTACTTCATAATAGTTATAGCCCCATCCCTGAAGATCCTGGGTTTTTATGTCTCCCATCAGGAAATATTTGTTACAGTCCAGCATTTTTTCAGCACCTACAAAAAACTCAACTTTTAGGTCGTTTTCATTTTTTGCAACAGGCAACTGAATATATACCTGCTTGAATCCTTCTTTTGCTTTTGGGAACATTTCAATCTGTAATTTTTCAAATTTCTCTGCTTTCTTTTGAGCGAAAGCATTTACTCCTGCCAACATTACCAATCCTGTAATTAATGTCTTTGAAAATTTCATTTTGTTTTTTTTAAAAATTTCTGTTGTACTTTCAAAAACCATTCCAAAGTTAAACAAATGTTTAGTTTTTTATGTAAATAATTCTCCGTCCGGATACAAATTTTCCTTTAAAACCAATAAAAAACAGGAAATTACGTCGACACTATTGAGCTGAAAACGGAACAAAAAAAAACTGCAGTAAAAAGCTACTGCAGTTTTTTTGTTTACTTATAAGTTTACTCTGAAATTGTTACCTTGGTTCCTTTTGTATGGGCATTCATTTGCGGTGCATAATAATTCTGCATCGTTGTGATACCGTTAGAGAAATTACCTGCTGCATTGGAAACAAGATCATATTCAAAAACATATTTTCCTTTCGGCATGTACTGAATATAGAAATTGGTGGATGCATCCTTGGTAGACTGGTAATAACCCAGACTGTTTTTCCACTGGTAGCCGGATAGCGCATCCAGCGGTTCAAATCCTGCCGCACGCATATCTTTAATATGAATGAATTCCATAGCCCTGTCTGTATTCAGGATCATTCTTACGGTTACTTTATCTCCTATTTTCAATGGAGTATCGGATGAAATTTTCTGAAGTTCTTCGCCATTTACCGTTTTCACTTTTTTGTAAAGTTCTTTAGTGATGGAAATATAGTTTTCAGAAGATTTTATTTTATCCAGATCTTCATAATACTGCCAGAATAATCCTCCCTGAACAATTCCCGGTCCCGGTTTGGTAACGGTAACTGTTCCAAGATTTTTATCTATAACATCTGTTTTAACTGCTGATTTCACATAGCCGGTAGCCTGGGTTTGCGGTGCTAATTCTTTTCCGCCCCAAACAATTGTTGCCTTATCGCTTTCAGCGCTTGTCCATGATTTTCCTGAATTTAAAATCGTAAAAATCACTTCGGAAGTTCCTCTTGAGCTTCCCCAGGAATTGACCTCTTTCTGGGTAACCAGCCAGATCTTCATGTCTTCAATCATTTTCTGATCGTTTGGTTTCAGTTTGTTGAATGCTTCCAAAGCTCCGGCATGATTCACTACTTTGGAACCGAACCAGCCCCAGTCATTCAGATTTTGTTTCCAGTAAACACCCTGAGTTTTTGTATCGGTAGATGTTTCTTTCAGGTAGTTCATTAATTTATCCGAAACATCTTTTACCCCGTAATCATTCATCAGCAAAGCAGCACGGTGAAGTCCGAAGAATGTGAAATCTGTGATTTTTGCTGTTTTAGCTTTTTGTTTTACCATAGATTTCAATGATGCTCCTTTTCCTTTTAACGGATATTGGCTTTCCCAATAGTTTCTGGTATCAAGGTAATCTATTGCCCAGTTGGTCCATACGTTTTCTTTCTTCACATCCCAATACTTATCAATTTCATTATCCACGTACTGAACTAATTTTCCTACCAGCTCTTTCTGCTCAGGGCTTTGGTAATCTTTCGCACTATCTTTTAGCCATGTATTGATTTTGCCTAAGTTTTTAAGGATGTACAATGAGGTTCCGTAAGAACTTGGATATCCCGGATACCATGAGAATCCTCCATCAGGGTTCTGAAGCTTCTTAAGATCGTCCCAATCCTGGTTAATTGAATTTTTCATCGTATTGGCATCAAATAACAGAGCCAGTTTCTGCATCTGCTCTTCTTCGTTTTTACTTTCCAGTACCCAAGGGGTTTCTTCCAGCAGAAGCTGTTTCAGTTCCTGATTTTTCTCAAGGTTTGAATTCAATAATCCTTTATTCTGATATTCTTCAAAAACGGCTTTCATTTTCGGATTGGCCTTGAATATTTCGGAAGCCAGTACATCTGCAAACCATTTATTGAAAATCACATCAGCAGAACTGTTCTGATCATTTTTCAGACTTGGTAATGCAAACATGATCTCCCAGATCGGATTCGTGGTCAGTTCCAGCGTATTGGAAACATTGGTGATCGTATTGGAATTTGCATTTTTAAGGTTATCCAAAACAAATGTTTTGGTTTCACCTTCTTTTACAAATACCGGTACTGTATCTGTCACCAGCATCCTGTTAGGAAGTACGGCAACAGCCTGCTGCTCACCGTCGGAATAGGCTCCGGCTTTCGCTACCACCTTTAAAATAATGGAAGAGACATTATTTGGAACTTTCAGTTTCCAGGTTAATGCGCTGTTCCCTTTTTCATCTATATTAAAGTTCTGTGATCCTCCACTGATTCCGAATTGGGAAGAGATATTTTCATTGGTGAAGGCATCCAGAATCTGAAGCTCAGCTGAACCACTCAGTTTTTTATCACTCAGATTGGATAATTTGGATTGAAGATTCAGTTCATCACCTTCTCTTAAAAATCTTGGATAATTTGGTGTTACCGAGAATTCTTTCTGCGTAACTACCTGTTTTTCCAATGTTGCTGCCCTGGCATCTTTAGTATGGGCCAGGAACATCAGTTTCCATTTCGTTAATGCTTCCGGAGAGGTGAATTCGAAGTTTACGTTTCCTTCTGCATCGGTTTTCAGATCCGGGTAGAAGAATGCGGTTTCGTTCAGGTTCTGACGTACGGGAACTTTTTCAAGGTTGTCAACTATTGCCGGTGAATTATCTGAATATCCAGCTGCGTCAGCTTCTTGTTCACTTACTTTTGCTGCTGAAGCCATCTTGGATTTTCTAGCATACCCTGTCATAACAACTTCTTCTGCCATAGCTTCCTTTGCTACAGCAGCAGGAGCCGGCATTGCTACATTATTAACCTGTAATCCTGAAACTCTTCCTCTTAAACCATAACTGTCGAAATCGCCATCGAACCAATTAAAGTTAGGCACTTCTACATATTTTCCATTGTAGTACTTTAATCTCTTCTGATAGTATTGCTGCTGCAGATATTGTCTCATATCATAAGACGTCACTATAGAATATGGCTGATATAAATTCTGCCAGGCGAAAGTGTTTGCCGCAAACTGATCCAGTGACATATCATACATATTGGCCAGCACTTCGGCATTTATTTTCTCTTTGTCATTTCCTGATACTTTTACCGTCCATTTTTCTTTTGAATTCGGTTCCAACTTGTCTCTGAAAGTAACGGTTTCTATTTTTAAAGGCTGTTCACTGTCTTTTATTTTCAAAGTAACAGATTGAGTCTGCACATCATTAAATGCAGCAACCTGGAATTGGATATTCAATGCTGCCACACTTTTGTCTTTCGGGATATCTGTGGTATATTCCAAAACTCCTTTTTTCAGCTGGTGCACTTCTGAAACCGTTTTTCCTGAACCATCCTGAACAAATACATTGACAAGAGCATCCGGAACTGCTGAATACACATATACCTTAGCTTTCTCTCCTCTTGAGAATTCATTTTTAGGTTCAATAACCGTTAAAAAGGTCTTTTGTGAAGGTTTTAAAGATCCTTTATCCCAAACACTGAAATTCTGTGAAGTTTTGATGGTGTCTTTCCCTTCAATATTATACAGTTCAAGCTGATAATCGCCGGCTTCAAGTTTTCCTAAATCCAATTCGGCAGCCGGCTGCTGGATTTTATCTGAAATTACTTTTTCTGCTCTCCAGTTTTTGGCTTCATCGTTTTTATCAAACAAATCATGCGGGAATTTGCTGATAAATTCTTCTTTGGAATATTTCGGCTGATCCTGAACTTCCTGTGCAAAATTGTCCCTGAAAATCCTGTTTGGGGAATTCAGTTTTGACAATTTGACTTTGTAAGGCTTTTTAAGATCCTGCTCGTTATAATTTAAGGTTTCAACCTTTAATTTTACATTTTCATCACTGAAAGTATTCTTGATTCCGTCCGCTTTAATATAATGAGAAACAGAAGCTACTTTCAACTGGGTCTCTGCAGACTGTGTTTCGCCATTGATATCGGTTACGGAAGCATTGATTTCATAATTATCGATCTGAATTCCATCGAGCTTTTCATCTTTTTTAAGATCAAGGCGAATTACGAATTCTCCTTTTTCATTGGTTTTAGCTTCACCAAGAATAGAGTTTTCATTGTCATTATCACGTGGATACCACCAGAAATATCTCCATCTGATATTGTGCTTTTTAATCTCATAATTAACTGTCGTATTGCTTAAAGCCACCCCTGAAAACATCATTGCCTTTCCTTTCAGTTCAATGGTCTGTCCGTATTTGTATTCGTCTTTTACAGGATCAAAAGTGACTTCAAATTTCGGTCTTTTATATTCTTCAACCCTGATATCTTTATATCCCTCGGTACCTTCATCGGTCCTTAAATAAAAGACTCCGTTCAGCTGACCCTTCGGAAGGATAAAGCTTCCGTGATATGAACCGAATTCATTGGTTGTAAAGTTTTGAGAGGATATTTCCTGACTGTTGGCGTCCAGAAGGGTAATCTTCTGCTTTACACCTGAAGTAACGGCTTCTGTTTCTTTATCGATTTTTGTATTGATAACTTTGAAATAAACAGTCTGGCCCGGTCTGTAGATGGCTCTGTCCGTAAAGATCTGGGCCATGGTGCGGGTTTGTTTATTGGGATTGTAATCTTCTGCATTCCCATCATTTCCATAAACCTGCATGATCTGGAAATCATTGGTTTTGGGCTGGCGGATCAGGAAGGTTCTGTAATATTCCTTGCTGTCTGTGGAAGGGAATTTAAAAATACCGTTCGAGTCGGTTTTACTGTCAATTTTATTTAATGTATTGTTGGCAACAAATTCGTAGAAAGTAAGATTTTCATTGGCCGCCGGCTTCCCGTTTTCGCTGTTTACAAGCTTCATTACATTGGAAAGCTGGTTTCTGTCGGTTTTGGTTTGGTAAATTACTCTGTTTCCGGAAACCAAAAAGTAAAAATTCTGTTTTGTATTGCCATCATTAGCTTCCGCTCCTGCAACGGAATATTCAGCTACATAAACACCTGATGGAAGGGGTTTAATTTCCAACGAGGTTTTATGCACCTGATAATCTTTGGAATCTCCAAGCTGGAATGTTTCTTTTCTTACAAGATTTTTTTTAACTTTTCCAAAGGTATTGCTGTAAGAATTCTTTATATACTGCATTAATGTTGTAAAATCTTCTTTTACTTCATAAATGTTCAGAGAAAATTCCGTCACGTTCTTATGGTCTGCCACCAGATGAATAGAGAGATTATTCTGGGTTTGCTGCTCATATTTAAGGGTAAGAAACGGATTCGTGATCTGATTTTCTTTATTTTTTATGTTTTCGATGAAGGGAGATTTGGGGTACTGCTTTTTCGCCTGATCAGCCATAGTCAAAGCTTCATTTTCTTTCTTTTTAGCCAAAAGCTCACTCATGATATCTTCCATGATGATCACTTTATAATCTCCTTCGGTATCGGTCTTTAAAAGGTTTTGCAGTTGTTCAAGTCTGTCTTTGCACTGGTTATAATTACAGTTTTCCACCAGCTTTTCTTTCATGAAATAAAGCTTGGGATTTCCACTGTTTTGGGCAATCAGTTCATCAAAAATAGCATTAATCTGTGTTCTGTTCTCGGTCAGCTCATTTTTTGTAAAGAGCCCGTTTTCAGAAAGAAAGCTGATTTTCTTTATGGAATACCATTCGTATACCGTTGGGAAATAAGCGATATCCTTTATTTCGGTAAAAATATCTTTATACCTGGCAAGGGAAATTTTCTTCATCGCATCCTTCTGGCGGTCAAGCTCCTGATAATTCTTATTCAGATAGTTTTTAAAATCAAGCTTGCTCCAGGTTTCGATCTGTGAAATATCCTGCGAATTGACATTGGTTCTGCTTTGTATTTCCCACGAATTCTGGTTAAAATAATCCATAAAAAATTCGTTCAAAAGAACAGCGTATACCAGCTTTTCTTCTCCTTTCAGCTGGGCATCTGCCTGCTGGAGTTTTTTAAAAAATCTGGAGACAGAATCATTCTTATCATCATCCTGCGTCTGGTTTACAATACTGAATTCTGCTTTCAGAGAACGGATGAGCTGAATCGCATTATTTTCTTTCATAGCATGGTTTTGTATGTCTAAAATGATGGGAAGATTAGATTTATAAGCACCTTTCGTACTGTTCTCTGTCACTTTTTTCCACTGGTCGTCGTAGTATTTCTGCGCCGAAACAGCGGAAAAGCTCAGCATTAAAAGCAAAAGCATAAAAATCTTGGAAAATCTTTTCATATATGTTATTTTTGATAAATGAATTTCTTAAAAATACTGAAAAAAACTGTTATTGACAGTCAAATTTATGTCTCCATTATGGGAACTTTATTTGCAGTATTTTTCATGAAAGAGCAAAACACATTCCGTTTCCCTACAGTACTGCTTATTTTCATCACTTACTTCAGCGGTTACCTTTACACTAAATATCAATATACCAGGCATTTTATGAAAATCCTGGCTCTGAATGCGGTGGCGGGTATTATCTGTGCTTTTCTGATCATTCACAACCATAATGAGATAAGACTTTTGAAATGGTTCATCATTGTAGTTCTGGGACTGCTTTATAACAGCTTTTTTCTGGATGTTTACATCCGGAAGATTCCATTGCTGAAAGTATTTTATGTCGGGCTGGTCTGGGCACTGGTCAACTGCTGGCTTACGCTTCCGGAGTTTAGTTTTCCGATATTTTTTATCAGTTTCTTTTTTATAACAGCACTGGTCCTGCCTTTTGATATCCGGGACATGAATAGTGATACGGTACAGACTTTTCCAAAACTGATTGGGGTACAGAATACAAAATATATTGCCTACATACTTGTCTTTATCAGTATGCTTCTTGCTGTATTTTATCTTAAACCTGTTTATGATGCAGCCTTTTTTTTATCAGGAATCATTACGTTTATCCTGATCTATTTCTCTGAAAACAAAAGAGATGACACCTATTTTTCATTCTGGGTAGAAACCTGTTCTGCACTTCCCTTTTTATTTTTACTAATAATGGAGTATTTTTGACGAATGATTATCAAAAAGCTTTCCCTTTACAATTTCAAAAACCATTCGGAGAAAAAGTTTGAATTCTCTCCGCAGATCAACTGTTTTGTGGGAAACAATGGTGCCGGAAAGACGAATATTCTGGATGCACTTCATTATTTATCCGTAGGAAAAAGCTTTTTGGGCAATACGGATCTTAACAATATTAAAAGAGAAGAAGATTTTTTTACCATTGATGCTGAGATTCTGAACGAAGACAGCGAAGATATCATTAAAATCTCCCAGCCTAAAGAGGCTAAAAAAATCATTAAAAAAAATGATAAGAGTTACGACAGGCTTGCAGACCATATCGGCTACCTGCCAAGTGTAATGATCTCTCCCTATGATTCGAACCTGATTTCGGATTCCGGGGAAAGCCGGAGAAAGTTTCTGGACTCTATGATTTCTCAAACGGATTCAGAATATCTTTTTGACCTGATCCAGTATCAGAAAACGGTTCAGCAAAGAAATGCACTTTTAAAATATTTTGCCAAAAACAGAACCTGGGATAAGGATTCCCTGGAAATATATGATGCTCCTATCACAAAATTCGGGACCAGCATTTTTGAGAAAAGAAGAAATTTTGTTGAGAAACTCGGGCCCATTGTTCAGAATTTTTACAGAATTATTTCCGGAGGAAAAGAGGCGGTTTCGGTTTACTATCAGTCTGATTTAAGGGAAAGCTTTGACTCTGCTCAGCCTGACAAAGCTTTCCAGCAGCTTTTAAAAGAAAGCCTTGAAAGAGACAGGATGCTGACCTATACTTCAAAAGGTATCCACAAAGATGACCTTATCTTTGAGATGGATCACGTGCTCATTAAAAAAATCGGATCACAGGGACAGCAGAAATCTTTCCTGATCTCTTTAAAACTGGCCCAAATGAGTCTTATTAAGGAATTAACAAAAAAAACTCCGATTTTGTTGCTTGATGATATTTTTGATAAACTTGATGATACCCGCGTTTCGCAATTAATCGAATTGGTTAATCAGGAAAGTTTCGGACAGATTTTCATTACGGATACGCACAGGGAACGTACGGAAAGTGTGGTGAAGAAGATTAACGAAGAAAGTATAATTTTTGAGGTTTGATACCTCAACCCGCATCATGAAGAAGAATAAAAAACGTGAATTTCAATCCTCGGAACTTGTAAAATCTTTTGCAAGGATTCATGGTTTTGAGCATAAGCTGATTGCTTTTGAAATCAAGGATTTTCTTGAAGATTATCTGGATGAAAGCCTTTTCAGTGAGATCAAAAGCGTTAATATTGAAAGTAACTGTATTATCATTAAGATTGATTCTCCTATCCTGAAACATGATTTCCAGATGCGGAAAAGCTTTTATCTTAAAAAATTTCAGGATAAGTTTGGTGAGGATAAATTTAATGACATTCGTATTGTATAGATTATTAAAAATCAATCGAAATACAGAATTTTCAGATTAAATTAATACATTTGGATGCCAAACAAATAAATCACGTTACTATGAAAAATTCAATCAAGAAATTAAGCAGAGAAAGATTAAAAGAAATTGCAGGTTCCTGAGCAACAATATGCTGTCAAACAGTTTGTGCCACCGGTGAATGTACCTACTATACTACACTTCCAGCTAAGTGTCCTATAATGGAGCCTTGCATATAGGCAAATGCAAATTATAAATTTGTTAAATAGCTTGAATTAACAGGTGTAAATAATTAAAACGTTCCTTTCGGGAGCGTTTTTTAATATAGTTAGATTAATGTTCCTCGGATTTACTGGAAATCGTACTGCTCATTAAATCATCTGCCTTTTTATCCAACCCTGAACGCAGCGGAAGGAAAAACTTGAACGGATGCTTTACAAAATATTTGAAAATCTCCCTGTAGATTTCGCTCACCTGCCCGAAGTTCATTTTTCTCGATCTGAACGCCAAAAACATGGATAATGAAAAGCTTACTAGGAAGTTGAAAAATCCTATCAGAAAAACAGTAATAAATGAGATCCAGAATGTATAAGAATCCACTGAAAAATCTTTCCCGTAAAGTCCTAAAGCAAAGTTTCCTGCCGCAAAGGTGATGTGCCTGATATCAAGATCTAACCCGAAAAACAAACCTACGGGAGCTGTTGCCCCTAAAAATACCCCAAACCAGAAGTTGGAAACAATTCCCGGCCAGTTTTTCGCATAATATTTGGATAAGTTTTTCGCAAACTTTTTACCAAAAAAACTTCTGATGGAAAGGTTTTTTGCAATCCTTTCCGGAATCTGGTAGAACACGGAATTGTTCCCGATATTTCCTGAAATGATCCCTGAAATAAACAGGTAAAATCCTGCAATACTTGCATGAAGTATAGCTTTTGACTTGAACGGGTCCAGGTCTTTCAATAATTTATCTGATCTTTCTACTGCCAAATTCTGGGAGAAAAATACATCCAGACCATAAATAATCGCCAGCGCAATTGGAAATGAAAGCAGTACATTCCCAACAAAAGCAATGAACTGGCTTCTGAAGAGCTTGGATACAAGATGGGCAAATTCGGTATTGTTGCGTTTGCTGTTGCCTTCTTCAGACAGGACTTTCGTCATCGTCGCTGCTGTCATGGCAGGCTGCTTGGTGGCAAGGGTAAAGCCCATCAGATAGATCATAACGAACCCCATGGCATAGTTCATTGAATATAAAAACGCATGGGAGAAATCACTTCCGGGAATATATCCGTAAAGCATTTTCAGGACACAGAGTGCACCTACAATGATCCCTCCTCCACTGGCTTTATAAAACATCGTCATATATTCCTTCCGGGTGGAAGTGATATAATGGGTGCCGGTTTCTGCCGTGTGATTGGTAATGAGATGCGAGAGCAGACGGGTACTGTCGTTGATCAGGTCTGCAATATTGTTTTTGTGAGATTTGTAATTGAGTATATTAAAAATCAGCTGCTTCGATTTTATGGTAATATCCTCTTCACTGTCAATCACCAGGAGCTGTACAATCTCGTAGATTCTTTCAGTCTGCTGGCGGATTTTAAGCAGTGACTGGTTGATTTTGCCGGAAATTCCATATTTGGCAGAGTTTTTAAAAGCAATATTCACAAATTCATGACAATGCTCTGTATAAATTTTGATCTGCTTGTAACGGCTGTCTTTGGAGTGTAGCTGCAGTCCGGGATCTTTCTTAAGGTCTTCAGTAAGCGCCTCTAACTCATTCTGAAGAGCAAGAAAAGGGTTGTCCAGATTTCTGTACTGGGGAGCCATTCTTACCACCTCTACTTCCATTGCCATCCCAGTTACTCTCCATGAAAGAATATTCATTGAAAAGATCAGTTCTTTTTTGACGTTAGGTTTGGTGATGAAATCTGAAGCATCGAGAATTTTTAAAAACTCGTCAATTTCATTTTCAGGAAGGTTGTGAAGATACTTCAGGTCTGATTTAGGTCTGAAACTTACATTATCAATCATATACCACACCGTTTTTTCATTTTCAACGGGCGGCAGTACTTTATTGAGGATTCTTTTTTTTAATTCCGGGAAGAAAGCGTTTTCTGAAAGAATATTGGCTTCGGTAAGAGAAAGGTTGAATGGCCTGTCTTTGAAGATATTATGAATGTAATGTTTAAAATTCTCAGCAAAATCCGGATTATTTCTCAGAAAATTAAGAACAGTTGTAAAATCTGCCCTCTTAATGCTCTCTAAAAACTCGGCAAATGGTTCTAAAGAAATAGTTTCGTTCTTAAAAGAGAAATATTTTTTAAGAACTGATTCAAAATTTGTGCTGGAATTAAAAAATTTCATTGGGACAAAGATACTATTTCAAACTCACATTCCTCATCTGTCTCAGGATCCAATTGTGCTTCTTTCTCAGGTAAGGGGATGGATTTTTAGGGTCGTATTTCTTGGGATTAGGCAATACAGCTGCAATCCAGGCTGCATCTGAAGCACTTAAATCCTTGGAAGATTTTCCAAAATAATACTGTGCCGCTGCTTCTACCCCGAATACGCCCTGCCCCATTTCAATAGAGTTCAGGTATCTTTCCAGAATGATATCCTTACTCCATACCTTTTCAATAATAAAGGTATAAATAGCCTCCAATCCTTTTCTGAACCAGCTTCTTCCCTGCCAAAGGAAAACATTCTTCGCTGTCTGCTGGGAAATGGTGCTTCCTCCGCGTACTCTTTTCCCTTTTTCGTTATTCTTCATTGCCTTTTCAATGGCTGTATAATCAAATCCGTTATGGTTGAAGAATTTCTGGTCTTCAGAAGCAATCACTGCCTTTTTTACATTATTTCCCATTTCATCATAGGAAATATAATCCCTGTGCAGTTTTCCAAACTCGAAAAGGCCTCCGATCTGCGTAATGGTAATAGGCGGATTAAAAAACCTACCCCAGATAATAAAAAATACATTCAGAACAAGAATAATAAAAATGGCCTGCTTAATTTTTTTCCACATAATTTCTAAAAAGGACTACAAAAATAAACAATTCGCCTGAGTTATTGAAGTTCTTTCATATAGGTCAGCTGATATTCCGGAAGAAGTTCAGGGTGAAAGATCTTGATATAGTCTTTCAGAATAAGATCAGCTCTCACAGCACCACTTTCAAAAAAGTCATTGGCTTTCTGCCTTTCTTTTCCTGCAATGGTATAAATTTTTCCTTTACTGAACACATCCAGTTTTCCATAAAAGGGATTGATTGCCAGCATTTCCTTTTTTGAGGCATGACTTCCGGCATTTACCCAGTACTGCACTCCTCCTGACTTGGCATACACTTCTTCAAAGCTCATCGTGATAGATTTTTCGTCTTTGTTGTCTTTCATGATGTAAGAAGCATTGGCATCTTTAATATAGTTGGCCACCGATGTTTTCCCACCCGGCAGATACCAGACGTCCCCATACATTTCATTGCTCAATACCACAGGTTTATCTTTCGCTTTTAATACCAGCTGTTTCAGGTTATTGTAATTTTTCTCAATTTCGGAATATTTTGCGTCGGCCTCTTTTTCTTTCCCGAAAAATTCGCCAAAAAGTTTAATGTATGCCGTTTTTTCCAGAGGAAGCTGTTCCATATATTCATCCAGGAAAACCACCTGTATTCCATTATTTTTCAGAAGCTGATAAGCATTATCGAAGCTTGCAATATAATTGGTAAAAACAGCATCAGGCTTCATGGAAATAATCTTTTCTATATCATATTTCTGCTCACTTCCTACATTCTGAATCTTACCTTCTTTTAACAGGTTCTGAATTTTTTCAGAATAAATGTATTCCGGACTTGAAACTCCGATGATCAGATTTTCAGCTCCCAATTCAGAAATATATCCCGCCATGCTCGCATTTAAAAGAATTATTTTCTTGAACGGAGTTTGATTGGATTTAAAATTATAGTTAAAATTCCCCGTTTTAAGTTCAATGTTCCCATCTTGTTCTTTAAATTGGGTACGGGCTGAGATCTGGGTCCAGTCTGAGGACGAAATTTTTTGTTCTCTTTTACAGGAGATTAGCGCTATAACTGTAAATAAAAGTAAAATTCTCTGTTTCATCTTTCAAAGAAAGGAAAAAAGTGCTATATTTGCAAACCCTTACACAACAAGGAAACAACGGGCTCGTGGCGCAACTGAATAGCGCATCTGATTACGGCTCAGAAGGTTACAGGTTTGAATCCTGTCGAGCTCACAAACAGCCAAATGGCTCTAATTTAATCCAAATTGAGCCATTTTTTTGTTCTTAATTTCAGAATAATCCAGAATAATATTTGTTTAAAGCTGTAACTGACCTATTTAAAAATTCTTAATGTGGCAATTCATTACAAAATATAGCTCATTATTTACCTATTTTAGGTTTCCTATATTGTCGAAAATTAACTTGTATGAGTGATCAGAAATTTTTGGAAGAGGAAATAAAAAATGTTAATACCGGAACAAAAAACGCACAACATCATTAAATGTTTGGAGAATATTATTATCTCATTATACGCCAAAGGTATGATTGTGAGCGATATCGATGAGAAGGTTAAAGAACTATACGACTTTGAAATATCTTCCTCTGCTATTTCCATAATTACCAATGCCGTTGCTACCGAAATGGTGAGCTGCCAAAACCGCCCCTTAGAAGATTTGTATTTAATCGGAATCGTATTCGATGTTCGTGAAAACTCCAAGGTCATTAACAAAACCATCTATTTGGCAGTAGGATTACATCGGGAAGTAAAATTACCACTAGAATGCTTTCAAAGAACTAAAAGATATGGAGCTGAATAAATTGGTAAAATGCACCGTTTATCCCGAAACACCTGTTTTAATCGAATATGAACCGACAGAATGCTGCCGAACTTTCGGCAAAATTATCGATGAAATGATTAATTGGGGAAGAGAACACAGAAAAATTATTATTCTTGATAAGAAAATTAATTAAATTAAAAGAAATTATCATCTTCAATTAAAACGTTTTTACTGCTTTTCACAATAAATAATTTTTTCCCTTTCCATATTAAAAATCAATTCATTATTAATTTCCATCTTCTTAATAAGTTGAAAAAAAGAACATAAATAGTGATAAAGAAGTACTTAACTGCACTCAAATTTTAGAACTGCTTTAAGCGAAAGGATAAATTTAGAAGATTAAATTTTATGTGTTTCAAGTGCCCAGTTCTCAAAAAGTATTTTGCCTGTATTGTATTGCCCAGTGGGAACTAAAAGTGAAGTAGGAACAACAAAATGCATATACTTATTTTCATTGTCTATAATCACTTTTTTATCCTGACCGGTAATTTGAATATACTCAGAGACAAAAGCCTCCATTTTGCCACGTCTTGGTCCTGCAATTTCAATGGTGTTATTTTTAGGTTCTTCCAAAGAAAATTGTACTATGAACTCGGCAACATCATCAAGTGCAATTGGTTGATAGTCTAAGTTCGAAACAAAAACTTTATCCCCTTCTCCCTGAACTTGGATGATGGCTTCCACATGTTCGTGAAATTGTGTTGACCTAATTATAGTGTAAGGTATACTTGAGTTTTTAATAGTATCCTCTTGAAGTTTTTTTGCTCTAAGATAACCGATTTCCAATGCATCATCTGTTCCTACAATTGATAGAACGATATGATGCTTAACACTAGCATTCAATTCTGCTTTGACAAGATTCTTTCCCGCAGTCTCAAAAAATCGAAATGCATTTTCTCCTTCGGGAGAAGATGAATTTGATAGATCTATTACTATTTCAGTTCCGGTCAAGGCTTCCTGAAGCCCTTCACCAGTAAGGATATCAACACCTTGTGATGGCGAGCCAATCACCACTTTATGACCAAGTTTTTCCAATTTGTTAGTTACAAGCCTCCCTGTTAGACCTGTACCTCCTACTACTAAAATTTTCATATCTGATTTATTTAATATTGTAAAGTTTTTTAAAATAAACTGCGCACTTGAACACCAAAGGGATTTTCAAACCAATATCTCCAATATCCATCGGCTCCTCTTTTAGCATAATCATTAGATGTTCCTCGCATACATATTTTTTCACCATTATTCGCAATACCCGCTATACTCCAGTCCAAGATTAGTGATGCTAGATTGCCATCTACATAAACATTCCTTGTTGTAATTTTGATTGGCAATCCGAATTTAAAGAAGCAGTCCAATTCTCGCGCAATCTCCAATCTTCCTCTCCGAGGCTCACCGTTATCATTAATAAAGATTGCATCCTCCTCATAGAAACGAAGCATAGTCTCCGAATGGAAAGAATTCATATGAGCAAGAAAAGAGTCGACTATTCCCTCGGGAGTTTTTGACAATGAGAATACTGAGCTTTCAACAAAATTCTGTCCAATCATAAGACTTAAATTTTCTTTAGAAGTAATTTTTTTGTCTTACAAAATTGAGCAATTGGCATATGCAACGCCACTCACAAATTAAGGTAAAAGGTGGACAAAATAAGGAACAATTTAATGATCTAAGATTTGGTCTGAGTTTTAGCGTATTTCTTCCGATATTCACTTGGCGAACAACCTGCTTTTTTACTGAACAGTCTAATGAAATATTTTGTGTCTTGATATCCCAGCTGATAGGAAATTTCCTTGATACTTACCTCCGTATAGTATAGCAATCTTAACGCTTCGTTCATCACTTCCTTTTGAATCAGTTCCGAAGCTGATGATCCAGTCACTTTTTTTACTGTATCGCTTAGATGTCCAACAGTAATATTAAGCTTTTCTGCATATTCAAATGGACGCTTAATACTCCGGAAATGTGATTTTACAAGATTCCTGAATTCCTTTGTGAGACTGATAGAACGTAGACTGATACTTTCGGGATTAATGAATAATTGACGTTCGTAGCACAAAACTGCCTGTTCAATAAAAGCTGAAAGCAATGGTTCTTCAACTTGCCTGTAAGCGATATCGTTCAGATCTTGTAATTTCATCATTGAATCAAAGATTGTTCTAAACCAATCCCGCTCATTATTAGAGAGAGCGATAATCAAGGTTTCCTCTAACAAATTATCCAAACTGGTTTGTGCCGTTCTACCGATATGACGGCTTTCAAAAGACAGATAACAACCGGTTGCGCTAAGAGTCTCTAGAATCTGATGAACTTGTCCAGGAGGAGAGATAAAAAGTGTCCCCACCGGCATTGTTAAATGCTTAAAATCAAATACAACTTCAAGCTGATCAGCTTCAATTAGCATGCAAGTATAATGGTCGTGCCTGTGGGGTGAAAGTGCTTTTATAATACCTGGTGTAGATCCGTTCCAAATACCAACAGCAATCCCACTGCTGTAATCCATTCTATTTAATGTAATTGAATCGTTTTTAGGCATAACAATTTCTTTGCACAACTAATTTAGTTTTTCTTTATTTAATAGTGTATATTATTCAATACTAAAATTAAAGAAGCTGACGAAATCTGCAATTTTTTCATCCGTCACAAAATTAAAAAACATCTATTTTTAACAGTTATCTAAAATTCCAACGTTGCAAAAAGACAGAATTTATAAGTAAAACAAAAAAATTAAGTATATCGTTGCCTTTTATCAGTTGGACTTTCAGTTTATGAATCAATGAATTATTTAAACTTCATTTGAATTGTTTAAATAAAAACAGGTAGTATAAAGTAACAAGCAACTTTTACTATTTCAAAAAATAACTGTTACCTTTACATCTTCTTTAAAACTAAAATAGTTATGCAAGGCAATACAGCGTACAGAAAGAAAATAATCAGATCCAGCTATGTCAAATTAACCGGGATATCTATTATCGTTAGTATTATCTGTTGTCTTATATCTTATACTTTAAAACATTTAACAGGACAGGTACAAGAATACCTCTTTGAACAAATTATAGCCACGGAAAACAAATTGTTAATCTTTTTACCAAGTGTAGGTATTACAACAATCTACTTCCTACGTAAATATTTCTTTCAGAACAGAAAAAATAAAGGAATTAAAGAAATATATACTACCCTGGAAACAAGAAAAGATCATCTTCCTTTTTTTAAAATACCTTCTCATTGTGTTAATGGCTTTTTAACAGTGATTTTCGGAGGATCTACAGGAGTAGAAGTGTCAACAGTAGTTGCCACCGCAACAGTTGGTAATCAGGCCTACAAACATTTGCATAGTGCTTGGGCCTACAAGACGGAACTGATATGTGCAGGTATTATAGCGGGTGTAACCGTACTCTTTGGAAGTGCGCTGGGCGGTTTTTTATTTGCATTTGAAGTTATTGCACGTAAATACAATAAAACCTTACTGATCAGTGGAATTAGTTCGATGATTGTAGCTCATCTATTTGTACATTTTTATGACTCAAATCCACTATTTACATTTAAGGTACAGGACTGGCGTTGGCAATCCATACCTTTTGCTATGATACTAAGTTTAATCGGAGGTATATTTGCGCTTTATTTTACGAAAATTGTCATCTACGCAAAAACATTTTTTGGTGGGATTAACAACAATTTCATCCGTGTAAATTTAGGTGCTATAACTGTTGGGGTATTTATCTTTTTTCTTCCGGCTTTATATGGTGATAGTTATCACGGACTTGGTAAAATACTCGAATGTAGTTCGTACGACATCGTTAATCTCGCATATTTAATTCCTCTGGTTTTGCTTATCTTCATAAAGCCATTGGCGGCTTCCCTCACTCTCGGTGCAGGCGGTGACGGCGGTGTATTTGCCCCTAGTATTGTTACAGGTGCGTTTTTAGGGGTATTTTTTGCCCAATTCTGCAACCATTATTTAGGTACCAATCTTGTGATTATTAATTTTGCGTTATTTGGAGCAGCTGCCATGCTTTCCGCAGCTATTCACGCCCCTCTTACTGCCATGTTTATTATTTCCAGTATAGTACCGTCTGGATATCTATTGCTGTTTCCTTTGTTCATCAGTAGTGTTATTTCTAAAATTCTGGCAAAGAAAATCTATCCTTACAATGTGTATACTTACAAAGAATTTTCAAGCAGCCGGAACGTAATAAATTGATTAAAAGTACCGTACGATATTTAAATACAACAATCATATCAATAACATCTTCTTTGTTTATATTGGATTATTACATTTACTAAAAAATTAATTTGCAAAAACTCTACAACTACAAGTGATTAAATATTAAAATCGGGGTTACTAATTCCTTTTTGATTTGGCTCAAACGAAGTAAATCATCGATAAAAGTGTTTGAAGATACGCTCGTCTTGTCACTTAATGAGACAACTATTTATTAGTTGTCTCTTTTTTTATAGACATAACAAATTATTTATCAAACTATTACAGCTTCATATTTTATGGTTTAAATTTTTTCACTTGAAATCTTTAGCTTATCTAAAATATACAGCCTAAAAGTGCTACATCAGAGATTTCATCGGTATTTAAGTATGGTTTGAAATCTCATTAAGGTTCTAGTATTTTTTCTCTTTTGGCTTATTACAACTTTTTGATACTAAATATAATAATTCTAATATGATTTTAGCTTCTTTCTCATTTACCTGAACTCCATTCTTGGCTAAAATAATAGTTAGATTGAAAGAAAACGTAAGAGTTCAACTGAGAAATTAAAATATGCAAAAAATCAAATTTTGATTTTATCGTGCGAAATTATGAGAGACTGCTTTTGCTGACGAAGTAACATTCATTACATCTTCGTCCTCAATAGCTGAATTGTAAGCTTTTTGCGCTGCATCCTCGATTACTTCGCAAGATGCTCCGTTCCTTTCGGGATTTCTTCCATAAAAGAGATAAATATCTCTTCCAAGAGATGGCGTGCAGTATCAGATCAAAAAAATTTAACCTATTATTTTGAGACTATTTTTACACCTAATACTTTTTGGGTAAACCTTAAAAAATTTGATCTGAGCTTAAAAGGAAAAGTAACGAAAATTGATCTAAGCAATTTTCAAACTTATAATGGAAAGTCAAATTCCAATTTTAAAGAAGCAAAACCTTTTAAATTTCAAGGTTTAAATTTAAGTTAAAGGTAAATCAGTACTTACCGGTTTACTTAAAGATCAATTATTTAAAAATTACGGAAAACCGTAATCAAATTACAAACAAATAACATTAATTAACATTAATTAATTTAATAAAAAGAAAGTATTTATAAATATTATTCATATTTTTGAAAATCTTTAAATATATTTTAATAATGGAAAAACAGAAATTGAAATAGTTTGTGAAGAATGTCAGGGTAAAAGATTTAGTAATTCCGTTCTAGAAGTTAAATATCAAAACTTTTCTATTTATGATATCTTAGTTTTAACAATTGATACAATCATTAAGAATGAATTTTTTATAAAAACACCTTCTTTACATGAAAAGTTAATACTGTTGCAAAAGTTAGGACTAGGCTACTTAAATCTTTTCAGAACAACTGACAGCCTGTCAGGAGGAGAAGCGCAGCGGCTGAAGCTTACTAAATTTATTGGAAAGAAGTTAAAGAGCAAACTCTTTATTTTTGATGAACCATTAAGTGGACTAAGCCAATTAGACGCATGCAACATACTTCAGGTTTTTAATGAATTAGTAAGCGGAGGAGCCACTGTAATTTTTATTGATCACAATATTTTAGGGATTGAATTTCTAGATTATTTGATAGAGATGGGGCCTGGCAAAGGAAAATTTGGTGGTAAAATGACATTCTTTGGTGAGATCTCGAAATTTAAAACCACGGAAAATTATAAACTTTATAATACTATGCGCTAAATAAACGATTCATCGCCATATCACAAATAAACTAAAACATTCAATATAATCTGATGCCATACCGAAAGTTTCTTTTTAGGCAACTGTATATTTAAATGTACCAATTTAATTTTCAGTAGGCTTTTTTATGAGAAGAATATTATGAAATATTTTTGTTTAAGAAAAAATTATCATATATAGGTAAACAATTTTCTGATTTCATTTTTATAACTTAAATACCAGTTAACACCTTCAAAATATTGTCAATATCTGCTAATAAATGGTTTGAATAGAGTCCTGTCAAGTTCACAAACAGCCAAATGGCGCCAACTGAAGACAGTTAGCGCCATTTTTATTTTTTAGTTTGGCATATAATGAATATACCAAATCGGGCTTTTATTTTAGAAGAGAAATATATATTTGTATGCTGATAACTGCATTGATTTTAAAATAAATAACCACTTGCATTTTTTTATTTGGCACATCAAAAAATATAGTTATCTAAATTTTTAAGGAACAAGTGTCGTAAAAAGATAAAGGAGAAAAATCGAAATCAAAACTAATCCCTGCATAATATTGGTACGTCCTGTTGCCAGCGAAATCGTAATTATAAATAAAGATAATCCTAACAAAAGCATCGATTTTAAATCTACACCTAGTGTCATCCTGAAATCACCTACTACTGAAGCCACAGCTACAGCCGGAATACTGAGACCAATACTTGCCAATGCAGATCCAAAAGCCAGATTAAGGCTCGTTTGTAGGCGATTATTATATGCAGCACGGATTGCGGCAACTCCTTCCGGCAGTAAAACAATTCCGGCTATAATAATTCCAACGATAGATTTGGGAGCTCCGACTTTGAATACAAGATTATCAACATCTTCTGAAAGATATTTAGCTAAGAAAACGACAATTCCCAGACATAAAATCAAAAATATAATGCTGTAAAACATCATCATTCGAGTGGGTTTTTCAGGAAGGATTTCATTCTCTTCATTCTCATCATCACTATTTTTAGGAATAGGCGCAATGAAAAAAGCACGGTGTCTAATCGTCTGAACCATTGTAAAACCTATATACAGTAATAGACAGATAACAGATATAAAGATAAGCTGCAAAGATGTATATTCTCCTTCACTGTGACTTGTCGTGTAATTGGGTAAAATAAGAATAAATACAACAATCACAACAAGTGTAATCATAGCAGTACTCACACCCTGCAGTGTAAAAACCTGTTGTTTATAACGGATTGATCCAACAACAATACAAATACCAATAATCCCTGTAAGAATAATCATCACAGCAGCAAAGACCGTATCTCTTGCAAGGCTGATTGTTTCCAAACCTTTTGCACTCAGCATTATCGAAATAATAAGAGAAACTTCTATCACGGTTATCGCAAAAGCCAAAAGTAAGGTTCCATAAGGCTCACCTACCCGATAAGCAATGATTTCCGAATGATAAACCGCTGCTAAAACGGCTCCTATAAGAAAGAAAGTGAGGATTAAAGAATATAAATGTCCCGTTAGCGAATAATGCAGCAAATAAGCTATCCAAGCCAATATTGGGACAATTATCGTCCAGCCTAAAAGATAGATCTTTTTTTTCATATATTTTAATTATCTGATGATTGAAAACTTTGGTGGGTAAAATCAGATAACATCATAGTCGTTCAAAGTTGTTATAAAATGATAATCAATAAATCTTTGTGAAGCCTTGCACAATTCCAACAATTCTTCATCATTGTGGTATTCAAAATTAAAATCGTCAGGAACATCAATTGTATATTCCGTTATTATTTCTGTATCCAGAAGATCGATTGCCATCAGATCATTAAATGAACTAAGCATACTTTTTTCTTTCAGAAGAGGCATTTTCTGCGTGATAGAGTTTTTAAATTTATATAATATAATTGTTTTCATTTTTTTATTTTTTCTTTCTCGAAGGTAACAAGCTGCATTCTAATAGACGAAAGATATTGCTTTAGATCCTGAACCGTAATATCTTCCTTATTTATAGACATAAACAGAGGCGTTTCATTCAACAGGAAATACAATTCTGGATGTGAAGACTGAATTTTACCCGTCACTTTAAAAATCTTTCTTGTAAGATTCTGTAAATTATCCGGTGGTCTCATATTTTTTTATTTAAATGAAGCATAACATAGTAGGATATTTTCAAATAAAAAAGGACAGGGGCTTTAAAAGCACCTGCCCCTTTTTCTATTAAATCCATCAAAACATATGTACTATTTCTCTGGATTTAATATGCTCATTATGAAAGTTGAGTATTATTAAGAATCTTAATAACCTCTTCACGGCTTTTGCTTAGTTTATTTTCTAATCTTCCCAGCAATTCATTTTCTTTTCCTTTTTCAAGCACTAAGTCTGAATCTTTAAGCTGTGAAAATTTTTCTTTTAATTGTTTCGATTGTTCTTTCCAATCTCCTGTAATTTTAAAAGCCTCATTAGCTTTATTGTGACTTGTATTCATAATTCGAATTTATATGTAACAGAATTATTACAATCCAAAGATGATCTATTTTAATCTTATCCTGTTATACATTTCTAAAGTAGATTTGCATATATCATACATTTTATAAGTCTTCTAAATTTTTCAGCCGTTTTTGCTTCAGTTGCTTATAGAAAGAAGGAGAAAGTCCGGTTATTTTTTTAAACTGGTTGGAAAGATGCGCAACACTGCTGTAATTGAGTTTATAAGAGATTTCAGTAAGATTGAGTTCATCATACAAAAGGAGCTCTTTTACCCTTTCCACTTTATTGATAATGATAAAGTGCTGCAAAGTCATACCTTTCACTTCAGAAAATGTGTTGGCAAGGTAAGTGTAATCATAACCAAGCTTTTCACTTATATAATCTGAGAAATTTTCTTTAGGAAGAGATTCGGAATAATGGATCATTTCTGTGACTGCATTTTTTATTTTTTCGATCAGAATGCTTTTTTTATCATCCAATAACTCAAGTCCGGTTTTAAGGAGATTTTCTTTTAACAGCTGTCGTTGTTCATCCGTAATATCATCCAATATTTCTATAAGTCCTAGATCTACTACGGCATTTCTGATATTCAGTTTTTCAAGCTCCTGATGAACCACCATTTTGCAGCGCAGGCTTACCATATATTTTATATATAACTTCATAATCCTTACCGTATTTCGAGTTTGTCAATCTATATATTGACAGCCACTCTTTCAAAGTTAGTCCTTTAAATTTTAATAACTATGATTTATGTAACAAATTGAAAGACTATTACAAACCTTTCTTTTTTTAATAGATGACCTTTACATATAATAAAAATATTTTAAAATGTCAAAAGAAAAGGATACAAAGAAAAAAACAGATAAAACACCTGCGGCAAAATCATTAAAAGAGAAGCGGGAAGACAAACAAAACAAAAGGAAAGAAAAAGAAAATGAAAGTCGCAACGCAACAACCTAAATGGTAGAAATAAAAAAAGAAGGAATTATACTCAGGAAAACCAACTTGAATTTTGAGAACGAAGGCGTTCTAAATCCTGCCGTTATTAAAGTAAACGGAAAGATACATTTGTTTTACCGTGCCGTGGCTAAGGGTAATTTTTCAACTGTCGGGCATTGTGTATTGTCAGATCCGCTTACGGTAGAAAAACGGTCAGATTCACCCATCATTGTCCCTGAATTTGAGTACGAAAAACACGGTGTGGAAGATCCTCGAATTGTAAAAATAGATGATTTATTTTATCTTACTTACACCAGTTATGACGGCATCAATGCTTTAGGAACATTAACGACTTCAAAAGACTTTAAATTCTGGAAGAATGAAGGAATCATTGTTCCTAAAATTTCTTATGAAGAGTTTAAGCTTTTATCAGAATCAGAGGGTTTAATACCTGATAAATATAGAAGATACAACGAATTTCAAATTAGTCATACTGACAGTGATCCTATTTTTTTATGGGATAAAAATCTGATTTTCTTCCCCAGAAAAATAAACGATAAATTTTATTTCCTTCACAGGATAAGACCTGAAATTCAGATTGTCAGCATAAAAAATATAGAAGATCTGAATTCTGATTTCTGGCAGGATTACTTTTCACATTTGAAAGACCATATTCTTTTATCACCTAAATACGATCACGAATCAAGTTATATCGGAGGAGGTTGTCCACCAATAGAAACAGAATATGGCTGGCTGATGATTTATCACGGTGTTTATGATACCGTTAACGGTTATGTTTACAACGCCTGTGCAGCTTTATTGGACCTTGAAAATCCGGAAAAAGAAATTTCCCGACTTCCTTATCCGCTTTTCAAACCCGAAGAAGAATGGGAACTGAAGGGTGAAGTTAACAATGTATGTTTCCCGACAGGAACCATTGTAGAAAATGACAGACTGCATATCTATTATGGAGCTGCCGACGAAAGGATAGCTGTTGCATCAGTTAGTATTTCAAAATTATTGAAAGAGTTGATGATGTACGCGGTATAAAGATAATCCATTAAGAATTATCCGATTAAAATTAAAGTAAATTATGAATAAAAATATCAATTCAGACGTGGAGGATAAAGCAATTAGACAATCTTATAATGACAAAAAGCACAAAACCAATAATATAACCAACATTGTCTTTGTAAGCACTTTTCCTCCAAAAGTATGCGGAATTGCTACTTATACACAGGATCTTATAAAATCTCTTCGTTCGAAATTCGGAGAATCTTTCAATACGATAATTTGCCCGATAGAAACAGAAGAGGAAAACTATGAATATAATGAATATACCGAGTATAAATTAAATATCTCAGATGCTGTTTCTTATTTGGAATTGGCTGCAAAGATCAATAAAAACGATACAGTTGAGTTGGTGATGCTTCAGCACGAATTCGGCTTTTTTAATGAAACCCGAAATGGTTTGTATCTTTTTCTCAAGAACTTAAAAAAAGATGTTATCATAACTTTTCACACTGTTTTGCCAAAACCGGATAAAGAGCTAAAGGAAAAGGTGAAAGAAATTGCCCATTTTGCAAAATCTCTTGTCGTAATGACTAGTATTTCTGCGGAAATTCTTTCGAATGATTATGAAATTCCTTTCGATAAAATTACGGTAATACCCCATGGAACACACCTTTTGCCATTCACAGATAAAATTGCGTTGAAAGAAAAGTATAATCTTAAAAACAAAAAGGTTCTTTCAACTTTCGGATTATTAAGTTCCGGAAAAAATATTGAAACGACACTGAAAGCCTTACCGGAAATCGTTGCTAAAAATCCTGATGTAATTTTTTTAATTCTTGGCAAAACACATCCTGCAATAGTAAGGCACGAAGGCGAAAAATACCGTGATTTTTTGGAAGATCTCACCTGTAAACTTCATCTGGAAAACAACATCCGCTTTATCAATGATTATCTGCCACTCCCGGAATTACTAGAATATCTTCAGCTTACCGATGTTTATCTTTTCACGTCAAAAGACAGAAACCAGGCAGTGAGCGGAACATTTTCCTATGCAATCAGCTGTGGATGCGCCATTGTTTCCACTCCAATTCCACACGCTTTGGAAGTTTTAAAAGAAGACACGGGAATTATTATTGATTTTGAAGCTCCGGAGCAGTTGTCTGTTGCTGTAAACACATTATTAGAAAATGAAAGCAAACGGGAGGATTTACGTTCAAAATCATTGGAAAAAATGGCTCCGACAGCTTGGGAAAATTCATCAATTCTGCACGCTTTATTATTTCAGGAGTTTGGAAGTAATAAAACAGAACTCAATTATACTCTACCGGAAATCAATCTTGGGCACATTCAAAATATGACAACCGATTTCGGGATGATTCAGTTTTCAAAGATCAGTAAACCAGATATCAATTCAGGATATACGCTGGATGATAATGCAAGGGCGATGATTGCTATTTGCAAGCATTTTCAAAGCAATAAAGACAAAGCAGATCTGCAATTGATTTCAATTTATTTAAACTTTATTAAATTTTGCCAGCATAATGACGGAAGTTTCGTGAATTACGTTGACGAGCACAAACAGTTTACACAGCAGAACTACGAAACTAATCTGGATGATTCCAACGGAAGAGCAATCTGGGCTTTAGGTTATTTAATTTCATTAAAACAAATTTTACCACAGGAGTTTTCTGAAACTGCAGAGAAAATCATTCAAAAAAATCTTATTTGGGCAGAAAAAATCCATTCTACAAGAGCAATGGCTTTTATTATTAAAGGATTGCATTATCAAAACTCAGAAAAAAACCTTCCATTGTTAAAACAATTTGCGAATCGTTTAGTGAAGATGTATCAACACGAAGCAAAAGACGATTGGCATTGGTTTGAGAATTATCTGACTTACGGAAACAGCGTATTACCGGAAGCTTTACTCTGTGCGTGGATTTCAACCAAAGACGAGCTTTACAAACAAATTGCGGAAGAATCTTTCCAGTTTTTGTTATCTAAAATTATGATTGACAATAATATAAAAGTAATATCAAACAAAGGCTGGATGCAAAAAGAAAACACTGAAAATAACACTCCAATTGGTGGAGAACAGCCTATTGATGTCGCCTATACGGTTTTGGCATTATCTGCATTTTACAAAGTTTTCTATGATGAAAAATATTTACAAATGATGAATAACTCATTCAATTGGTTTTTAGGAAAAAATCATTTGAATCAAATCGTTTATAACCCTGCAACAGGAGGTTGCTATGATGGGCTTGAGGAAAAAAATGTAAATCTCAATCAGGGTGCAGAATCTACCGTCAGTTATCTGATGGCAAGGCTTAGTCTGGAATTTCAATAGAATAAATAACTTCCTTTGATGATTAAAATGAAACATACACTTAATAAAAGAAAAACTAAATTCCGTCTACTCAATAAAAAAAACAGCTTGAATAAAATCTCTCACGCTGAATTTGCCTCATTGCTTTATATCAGAAATACTAATATCGCCTTAAATAAAGACCTGGAAGAAATTCTTCGCATACTAAAAGAACTGCAAAAAATAAATAAAAAATCCCGATTGGTTTTTAAGACCAACTGTACATTGACTCAACATATTCTTTGGGAAACCATTATCAATGAGATAAATCAAAATCTTATGTATATCAAACTCCAAATTGAATACATAAAGGAAAATACTGTACAAGCAAACCACTTTAATTTTTCTTTGTTTTGGCAGCAGAATAAAATTTTCGTAAAAACCATTGAAGACAATTACGAAAAACTGGAGCTATTAGGACATCAAATTCTCCCCAACGAAGAATTACTATATTGGAGAGCAAACATTTGTAATATGTATGATGAGTTTTTTCATATTATGATTTCACTTTTAAATATTTGCAAAATAGAGCTAAACTTTATCAAAACCCATTCTCCTCAAAATCTATCAGAGATCATGCAGAACATTATTATAAACATTCCAAAAATCAAAAATAGTGATAAACTTAAAAGGTATGAACGAATATATATTGAGGCTTTAAAAAACTATAAAGAGGAATTCAGCGAAAGACTTAGTTTTTGGAATGTAGTATTAAAAGCTTTGAGCATGAATAAAGATAAATCTCCCTCAGAACAATTAATGCTAGGAAGATGGATTGATGGTAAGGATAGAAGAAAGATTAATAGCATTTAAAAACAATTTTAACCTCATAAATTAATAGCATGATACGATTCACCTAAAATTGCCTTGATAAACAGTCTTTAGGTTATTTCTATCCTTCTCAAATTTTCAAATAAGGTGATTGGCTATCGCATTAATGAAAGATTCATCAGAATTATTATTCTTCAAATCCCTAATTATAAAATAAACCTATGAATACTATACGCTTATATAAATTTAAAGATTCAATCATCAGGAAAATACCTTTTTTGAATAAGGAATCTAATTTGGATATTTTAGATGATCCGAGGCAAATTACAATGGTAGAAATTCAAATTGTTACGGAATATGTAATTAATATCTCCAGCGCTTTTATTTATGAAGATCTGTCGTACAAAGAATTGATACACCTATGCAGTTCTGCAAAACAAACTATAGAACATTATTTTATTAAAAACAACAATGGCTATGATCTGATATAATATTTCTGAATCACAAAATTATATCTACAACCTGAAATAAGAAGCTTTTATTATTTCTAATAGTCCATCCGCCAACCTTTTCCACTGAATTTTAGAAATTTCAATGATTCCTCCGAAACCTGTGAAGAGCTTTCTTATTTTATCAAAAAATCCTGCATATAAATTAGGATACTCGTTCCTTTCATAGATTCCTATCTTTATAAATTTATTACCCCTTTATACCTCTTCCGCAATAGGTTTCCCAATAATTAATATTAAAAATCTTTCTTTCAGAATTTTGAATTGATTGATTGGATTGATTGTGATTTCAAACTTTCAAAATTCTTCTGACTTTCAGCATCGTTAAACTTCCTTTAAATATCCTTTTAAGCAAGAATAGATAGAGAAAAATTTAATCGAATAATTACAGTTAAATAAAATCTGTTTATTGATATTTTATTTTGATTATCTTAAGTTTCTGCAAAAAAACCATTGTCTGAAATCCCATGTCCCACTCAAACCACTTCGTTGCATTATTAGGTCTATGCGGATACTTATGATGATTATTGTGATAGGCTTCGCCCCAGAAAATAAAATCAAATGGCAAAATATTCTTTGAAGTATTTGTTAACTTATAGTTTTCATAACCAAATTTGTGTGCCCACCAATTTACTGCCATTCCCTGTAGAGAACCCATTATTACAGTCACTGGTAAAAAAAGCCATTGCCACCAAGCCGTTGCCAATAAAGCATAAATAATTATATATGCAGCAATCCAACAAAATCTTGTAATATAATTGTGTGCTATTTTATCAAACCTCTCCCATTCCGGAAGATTCTTTTTGTATTTTTCTGCAGCAAATGTTTTTCCTATATAAAGGTTAAAATAGTTATTTCGTGTCGTCCACATCATCACAAAAGGATTAGGATCGTTGTGAGGTGAATGTGGATCTTCGCTTTTATCTGTATGTGCGTGATGCAAACGATGCATTAAACCGTAAGTGTAGGCGCTGATATAGGAAGATCCCTGTGTAAAAAAGCAGCCTATGTAAAACATTCTTTCCCAAAATTTTGACATTGTGAAAAGATTGTGGGCAGCATACCGATGATGAAAAACGGACTGAAAAAAAAGCGATGTATACCAATGTATAAGTATAAAAATGAATATTGCCATAATTATATAAATTAAAATGAAAGATTTTTCGTAGAAGTATTACGGAAGGCAAAGAAAAATTATGCTTTATTTATGAGCCATTATTCACACGAAAATTTATTTTCATTCTGCAATATCTTCTATAAGGTACGACAATTTTGTGAATTTGGTTTGATTTTCTTTCAAAGATTTATAAAATGAACAGAAAATAAAATATGATGTATTTCTTTACTCATCAATATAAATTTACATTCTATCACTTTCAAACTTTCTTTATTTTGCAAATAGAATGGTTTATGTAATGTTTCATGAGACAGATAACCTATTTCAATTATAGAAATTCATTATAAATATTTATCATATTTTTTAAAATCTCAGTCAAAATGTGAAAGACAATCGAAGTAAAACCAAGTCAAATTATATCAACTTCGATTGTTTTATATGCTTAAGATTATATTATAAAAACTCTATAACTATAAGAAATCAAATGCTAATTCGCAATAGCCAATTCTTGTTTAATTTGGCTCAAACGAACTAAATCATCGATAAAAGTGTTTGAAGATACGCTCGTTAAGGTCACAAACAACAATATGCGCAAATTTAGACAATTTGCGCATATTTATTTTACACAGCTCATAATCAATCAGTTATTTTAAAATTGATGAGTCCCTACAGCTAACTTTTGAGCATGGAAGTAATCTATTACCTGTAAAGTATGAGGAAAACACCATTTTACAACAGTTTCATTGAGTATGCCATATCAAAAAATTATCTGGCAAGAGTTGCTTCAAACTCTACCTTTAAAGTTTCAAAAAGAGATTTGACTTCCAAAACGGTACTAGTTTGCTGTACCTGATTTTTGCCTAGCCACTGCTGTATAACATCGAAATTTTCAAATAATTCAGAAGAATCGGTGGTATAAATATTGAGACGAACGAGATTTTGAACTTCATATCCACTCGATTGAATAACTTTTTCAAGATTTTCAATAGTATGAAAAATCTGCGTTCTCATATCAGCATTACTCGATATCCCCTCTTCACTGATGGCACATTGCCCCGATACATATAAAGTTGAATCTGCATGTTTAGCTTCAACTGCCTGCACATAATTTCTGGCATCCTGCCAGCTCCAGGGATTGATTACGTTCTTTTCCATTGTCGTAAATTTATTGTGAGACAAAGCTCTGGATATTTTCACATTCCCCCGTGTGACAAACCTCACAATTAAATAAAATCAAGAAAACAGACGGCTTAAAGTCTCTCTGGAAACACCAAGGTAAGAAGCAAGCACCAATTTTGGAATTCGCTGTACCAAGACGGGATTTCGGGTTATCAGCTGTTCATATCTTTCTTTAGCACCAGAAGTTAAAAATGACAGTATTCGCTGCTGAGAACCTATATGACCCGCAATTGATTTGCGCAGGAAAAAGCGTTCCATCTTCTGAAGATTGTTGCACATCCTTTCAAAATTTTCCAGCGATAGACATAGTAATTCTGTGTCCTCCAAACATTCTAAAGTGAATGAAGCATCGCCATTGGTATAAAAGGCCTGAATATCTGATTCCCACCAATCTTCCATGGCAAATGAAACAATATGCTCCTTACTATTCTCATCTGTATAATAGAGCTTCAGAAGGCCGGACAATACAAAGTATATATATTTTACGTTTTCACCTTCCTTAAAAATACAATCGGATTTTTTATATTCTTTACGAATGAAGCTCTGCTTTACAAATGCAAATTCTTCTTCTGTAAGTGCTACGATTTTCTCTATATGCACTTTTAACAAATTATATTTATCTTCCATTGAATTTAAGTAGATAGTTATTCATTTCTAGTATCGCAAACTCTTTATCAGTTTAAATCAAATATACAGCTATATAATAATGGGGTTAATACCTTTATCTGTACGTAAGCGCTAAAGTAGATAACTATAATACATAGGACAATTACTGCTATGTTATTAGTGTTTAAGCAACAGCAAAGATTAATTGAATTGGGCTCTATATTGCTGTGGACTTTGTTTGGTTTTTAATTTAAACAACCTGCTAAAGGATTGAGGCTGTTCAAAGCCTAATTCAAATGCAATTTCAGAAATACTAAGATCTGTGGCAGATAACTTATTCTTTGCCCGATAAATCATTTTATCATGAATGATTTGCTGGGTGTTTTGACCTGTAAGGCTTCGCAACAGATCGCTTAAATAACTTGCTGACATATGCAGCTGATCAGCCAGATAATTAACAGTAGGAACTCCTCTACTCAACACCTTATCGCTATTAAAATAATCCTCCAATAACTGATCGATGCGCCCGGCTATACTCGGATAGTTCTGTTTCCGGGTCAGAAACTGCCTGTTATAAAATCGTTGGGCATAATTTAGCAACAGTTCAATCTGCGATATGATCACATTATGGCTCATGTCGTCTATACGGTTTTCAAGTTCATCTTCTATATTCCTGAAAAGTGACAGGATGGTTTCTTTTTCTTTGGCCGAAAGGTGCAACGCTTCATTTGTTGCATAAGAGAAAAAGTGGTACTGATGGATCTTTTGTGCCAATGGGTATTGCAGTAAAAAATCAGGATCTATAAGTAATGTGATCTGTGGACTCAGTTTTTTTTGTTCCGCAGTTTCCTCTTTATTATTCTCTTCGATAGATGAGAGAATTTGCTGAGGAGCCACAAAAAACAAACCGCCCTCTTTAAAATCAAATTTGGTATGACCGTAGATTAATTCTCCTCCGGTGTCTGGTTTAAAAGCTATTTTATAATAATTCAATACGTGCGATTTGTCAGGAGCACGACCTTTTAGTGGCTTGTCTACACCATTTAACAAAACGATTAAAGGGTGCTTCGGGGGCGGAAAACCAGAGGCCTCCATTACGTCAGCCAGCGTATTAAATCTTTTTACGGGATGATTCGATTTTTTTGAAGCCATGTGATAAAAATTCTAGATTACAAGTTAAGCAATATTCGCTTTTCCCTGCAAAAAGAAAAGCGAATAATAGCCTGTCACAAATATCTTAGATGGATTAACCTTGGGCTGCTTCTGAAATAGTTCTCCAGGTTTCCCATTCCTGGATTCGTTCAGCATAGATTTGTTGGATATGTGGTAAATCGTTTTTACCCAAAAGTAATCTCAACGGCGGATTTTCAGCATCCACAACGGCAAATATAGCATCGGGAGTGGCCATAGGATTTCCCCGTTCCAGTTTTTGTAAATTTTTCATTAAACTGCTTTTCAAATTATCATAATCCCCTAGTTTTTTGCCGGCTATTTTCAGCGATTCAGCACTGCCAAATTCAGTATTATAAGCTCCCGGTTCAATCAGCGTTACTTTGATGCCAAATGCTGCAACTTCTTTTGATAAACTATCGTAAATCGCCTCAAACGCAAATTTTGAAGAACAATAATAACCGATTAGAGGATTACTGTAAATACCAACGGCACTGGATGTTCCCAAAATATGGCCGTGACCCTGGGTCCGCAGAATTGGTAATGCCGCCTGAATCACATGGATAGGTCCTATAATATTGGTTTCATACATGGCTTTTACCTCATCGGTGCTACCCTCTTCGATGGTTCCTACCAGAGAATATCCGGCATTATTGAACACAATGTCTAATCTTCCAAAATATTCGTTGGCTTGGCTAATAGCATTTTGCACTTGGGAGGCATTGGTTACATCCACTTCAAGAATCAAGACCTGATCGCCATACGTTTCTTTTAAGGCTGTAATACTATTGATATTACGTGCTGTAGCAGCTACTTTGTCTCCGCGTTTCAAAGCGGCTTCTGTCCATATTCTTCCAAATCCTCTTGAAGATCCTGTAATGAACCAAACTTTTTCTTTCTGTTTATTTTCCATTTTTTAATTGTATTAATCTTAATGCAAAGTTGCTCCTAAACAGATATATTTGCGTTGCCGGAATGAGGATTATCCTAACCAAAACAAAGAAAAACGAACTGCTGGTATTTGGGAACCGTAGAACCCAAAACATCTATCCTTACCACATGGAAAATCAGCAGGAATTATTTAAATCTAAACATTTATATTCGGTTTAAATGATTTGATTTTTTGGACACTTGCAATCATTATTATAAAATCACCTGCCCTTTTGAACAAAGTTAATTAGGCCTTTTGAACAAAGCAGAGCAGGTTAAGCTTCTCTAATTTTGTCTCAGTAATAACAATTAAACGTATTCAAAATGGAAAAGAATAATTATCAGGGAGCTCAACAACAACCCATCGGTTCAGGCTTCAATGCAAAATCAACAACTCATGATGTCATTCAAAACATCGATCTTACCGGAAAAGTCGCCATAGTTACAGGTGGCAATACCGGAATTGGACTGGAAACCACAAAAGTTCTCGCCGCAGCAGGAGCTACCGTAATCGTACCTGCACGTAATATTGAAAAGGCAAAGAAGAATCTGGAAGGAATTGCCAATGTGGAAATTGCCGCAATGGATTTAATGTCACCCACCTCTATTGATTCCTTCGCGGAAAACTTTATCGCGTCAGGAAGACCTTTGCATTTACTCATTAACAATGCGGGCATTATGTGGGTACCATTACGTAGAGATGAACGGGGTATAGAATCCCAGCTGGCGACCAATTATTTAGCTGTGTTTCAACTCACCTCCGGATTATGGCCTGCACTTAAAAAAGCCAATGGAGCAAGGGTTATTAATGTTTCTTCCCACGGTCATCATTTTGCGCCTTTTAATTTTGATGATCCTAATTTCCTGCATAGAGAATATGAAACTTTACAGGGCTATGGACAGTCCAAAACTGCAGTCAATCTTTTTTCGATGGAACTGGACGTGCGGGGACAATCTTCCCATATCAGAAGCTATGCGGTTCATCCCGGTTCTATTGGCGGAACAGAATTAGGCAGGGAAGCTCCACTGGAACTATTTCAAAAAATGGGTTTCATGGATGCAGATGGCAATATGTTACCTGAAGTAGCGGCCTCGTTAAAAACCGTCCCACAAGGAGCTGCTACAACAGTTTGGTGCGCTACCACTCCATTACTTGAGCATATTGGTGGAGTCTATTGTGAGGATGGGGACATCGCAGTACTTTCATCAGATATTACCGACCAGAAAGGAGTAAATCCTTATTCACTGGATGAAAACAATGCCAAGAAACTATGGAAACTGACTGAAGAGATGACTGGGATCACCTTCAATCCATAAATCCTGATAATTCTCTGCATGTTTTATTTAACTCAGTCCTGAAAAAAAAATGAAAAATTTAAAAGGCAAAATAGCCGTTATTACTGGTGGTAACAGCGGTATTGGCTATGCCACAGCCAAAAAACTAAAAGAAAATGGCGCCCACATTATCATCACCGGAAGACGGAAAGAAGCTATTGAGAAAGCTGCTGATGAATTGAATGCAACAGCAATGATTGCTGACCAGTCTAAATTAAATGACATAGAAAATTTAGTCAGTCAGGTAAAGGAACAATTTGGAAAAGTTGATATCTTGCTTATCAATGCCGGCATTACAAAATTTTCCACCATTGAGCAGACAACAGAAAGTTTATTTGACGAAATCATGAATGTGAATTTTAAAGGAGCCTTTTTTACATTAAGCCGCTTTATTCCGTTACTTAATGATGACGCTTCTGTCATTATACTTTCTTCTACTTCTGCAACCATTTCGCCACAAAGCGCTTCTATATATGCCGCCAGTAAAGCTGCCATCAATGCAGTTGTAAAAATAGCGGCACTTGAACTGGCTTCAAGAAAAATACGCATTAATGCTGTAAGTCCAGGCCCGATAGCGACAGAAATCATGGATAAAATCGGTTTAAATGAAGAATTGGAAAATCATCTGATACAAAGCATTCCCATGGGAAGAATGGGAAAAGCAGAAGAAGTTGCTGATATGATCCATTATTTAACAAGTGAAAATGCAGGTTTTCTGACCGGAGCCAACTTTCTGGTGGATGGCGGACAATCTATTTAGAACTGATTACAATCATAAAAGAGAGGCAAGATAGCCATTTTGCTTCTCTTACTATTGACAATGAACTTTTAAACAAAGTAAATAATGTTATTTCTTATCTTTACCTTATTGATTTCTTTCTTAAAAAAGCAAAAATCATGGAATACCAAGCCCGATACATTACAAAAGATATAAAGCTTTCAAGCTACGAAGACAAGTTTTTCAAATCGGACATTATGTTTGACGAGCATATGCTGGTCTGGTTCCTTTCAGGAGAAACCAAGATTGTACAGGCTGATGCTACCTATATATTTGGAAAAGGGGATATTTTTCTAATTCCCAGAAATCAGTTGGCTACTATTATCAATTACCCTAAAGACGGTGAACCCCACAAAACTGTGGTCATGCATTTATCATTAGAAATATTAAAGAATTTTTATGCAGGCAAGAATATAAATCCTCAACCCAAAGATTCACCGAAGATTTTTTGTTTCAATGATCACCCTCTGCTGGAAAGTTGCCTGGCATCGCTTATTCCCTATTTTGACATGAAGGACATCCCTGTGGATATTGCTTCCATTAAAATTATCGAAGCCATAAGTATTCTCAGAACCCTGAACCAGGAAATCGATCATGTGCTTGCTAATTTTGAAGAGCCCGGAAAAATCAATCTTGTCGACTATATGGAAAAGAATTTTATGTTCAATCTTCCGCTGGAAAAGTTTGGTTACCTCACGGGCAGAAGCCTTACCACATTTAAGCGGGATTTCAAAAAGGCTTTCACCATGACTCCACAACGGTGGTTAACACATAAACGTTTGGAACTTGCCTATTATCAGCTTACAGAAAAGAAAAAAAGACCATTGGAAGTTTGCTATGAGGTAGGATTTGAAAACCTCTCCCATTTTTCATTTGCTTTCAAAAAGCAATTCGGGATTGCCCCGAGCTCTTTAGTTCCTTAAATTTTTATAGTTAAAATCTTCTATCAGTCAATTTCTATAGCTACATTCTATATTGTTGTTAGATTACTGACTTTCAATATTCGGCTAATGAAAACAAATGTTTTTTAGGTAACGATATACTATAATGTACCATAGGTTTGGTTGTATAAAATGAAATAAATTATGGTACACTAAAGTATATAATTTCCTTATTTATTACTGTTAAGTAAAGCTGATATTTTCTTACTGATTTCAACTGCGGCAGGACGATGACCTGCTTCCAGAGCCACGACTGCTATAGAAGCGTTCAACTGAGGGATGTAAACAGCATCTGTTCCCAATCCACCTCCGTGATTATACCCTAAAAGCCCTGCATACTTGATTTTGCGAATACCAAGACAATAGTTGATTTCCAAATTTGGCGGTACATCAGTTGTCATCTGAGCGAGAACATTTTTGTTTTTGATAATCTTACCATTGAAAAGCTGCTGAAAGAACATTGCCATTTCTTTCACATTGGTTACGATTCCACCTCCGCCATACAGATCCCATGATGGATCCAGATTGTACGTGTCCCATCCAAATTGATCCCAATACTGATGCGCCTGTGGAGCTGTATTTTCAGGTGCATTTTCAAATTTTGCAAATCGGGTAACTTTCAAACCTTGCTTTTCATAGCCCAGCAGTTTTCTCATCGTTTTGTAATACGGCTGGTGTGTTACACTCTCAATAACTTCGGTAAGTAATACAAAGTTGATATCGGCATAGTGAAAACCTTCGCCGGGATCTGACAACGGTTTGCCTAGTCCAGCTGCTCTTGCGATCTGCTCTTCCCGTGTCCACGCATGTTGTGGATGTTCTCCGATAAATTTAAAATATCCTTCATCCACATAGTCTCTTATACCTGATGTATGGGATAAAAGATGTTTTAAGGTGATGCTGTTCGTATGATAGCCAGCAGTTGATAATAGCCTATCAGATTTTGGAGTAAGATATTTTTTTAGCGGTTGATTGATATCCAATCTCCCTTTTTCAACCAATAGCAAGATGGTGGCCGCAACATAAGGTTTGGTTGTACTCGCAATCAGTACGGGCTGATCTGCTGTTAGTTTTTGCTTTGTTTCTCGATTTGAATATCCAATCGCATAGTTGAAGGAAAGATTTTGATCCGGGGCTTCCACATATAATGCAAAACCTACAGTTTTTGGATCGGCAGCGTAAGTGGAGTCAACAATATTTTTTATTTTTTGCTGTATATCTTGTGCGTATGAATTTGAGGCTGCGAGGATGATCAGAAATATGACCTTAAGATTTTTAACGGTGTTCATTATATTATTTTACTTTTTTGGACCGAGTTATTGAAAAGCAAGGAATAAAATTTGATTAACTATTATTTCCTGGACTTTGTAAAGTTGTTTTTTACGGTTGATGTTGAGCTTAATTAAGCTGTTCCCTAAATTGCAGTGGGGTCAGTCCTGTTTTGTTTTTGAAAAGTTTGTTAAATGATTGCGGATACTCAAACCCCAGCTCATAAGCAATTTCAGCTGCAGTAAGTTCCGATGTCGACAGCTTTTGTTTGGCAACTTCGATTAATTTAGCGTGGATATGCTGCTGCGTATTCATCCCGGTCATATTTCTTAGGAGATCACCCAGATAACCATATGATACATTCAACTGTGCCGAAAAATAACTGACTGAAGGAATACCTTTCTGCATTGATTCTCCTTCTTCATAATAATGGTTGAGCAGCGTTTCAAACCGCTCTATTAAAGGGCTGTTTATGGCTTTTCTGGTGATAAACTGCCGCTTATAATAGCGGTTACTGTAATTAAGCAAAACTTCAAGGTATGAAATGATCAGTTCCTGGCTTGTGTCGTCTATTACCGTTTCGATTTCTTCCTTAATATCTTCAAAAATGTGAAGAACTTTATTCTTTTCTTTTTCTGAAAGATGAAGAGCTTCATTTATATTGTAACCGAAAAATCCGAATTTTGTTATTAACCTCGCAAGTGGATGCCCGGCAAAAAAATCCGGATGAATGAAGAGGCTGCGTCCACTACAAATGTCATCATCAGCCACTGCAAGAGCCTGTCCCGGAGCTACAAATATTAATCCGCCCTCATCAAAGTCATAATACCCTTGTCCATATTTTAACTTTCCCTTTAGGTTACTTTTATAGGATATCATATAAAAGTCGTGAACGAGATATTTTACTTCGGATTCCGGAGAAATGTCAGCGTGATTGACAGAAACAATAAGGGGATGTAAAGGGCTGGCAACTCCCAGCCCTCTGCATAAATCAGTAATTGACTTATAATAATGCAGTTCCTTTTTTTTAACTGATTTATCGATCATGATTTAATTTTAAGAATTTTTTTATACATGAATTGACCGTTTAAAATTAGCCATTTTTAACTACAACCGATTTACCTCGCCAATCCTTTTGTAATTTGTTTTCTGAATTCTTCAGCCCCGATGTCCAGTCTGTGCTGATACGTTGATATAGCATCATCGCCCGCCAGGTAGCGAAGCTGATCTTTACCGTCTGTTATAGCCTCATAAACTACGGAGGCAATAGATTCAGGCATTGAGAATTGAAACGGACTTTCACTATTTTCAAAACTTGCCAGAAACTTGTCAAATTGTTCTGCATAAGCTTCATGCTTTCCAACATCCAGCGATCTGCTCATAAAATTGGTAGCAATTCCGCCAGGAGAAATGGTCTTTACCTGAATATTGTGTGTGGCGAGCTCAAAAGACAGGCTTTCGCTCCAGCCCTCAATAGCCCATTTTGTAGCATGGTAAATAGAAGAAAAAGGGAATGCGACCAATCCGCCGATAGAAGTTGTGCTGATAATTAAGCCACTGCGTTTTTCCCGTAAGTGAGGAAGAAAAGCCTCTGTTACACGGATTACACCCAAAACATTGGTATTGAACTGTCGGGTGATTTGTTCATCCTTATATCCTTCCAGCGGACCTGTCAGGCCGTATCCTGCGTTATTGAACACCACATCTACCTGACCAATCTGAACAGCCGCTGCAACTGCCTTTTCAATGGATAAAAGATCTGTTACATCCAACGGAAGAATATGGATGTTTTTGATTTGATCCAGTTCAGTTTCTTTTTCGGGATGCCTCATCGTCGCCATTACATTCCATCCTTTTGATGCCAGTAGTTTTGCTGTTGCTTTCCCCAAACCGGAGGAAGCCCCTGTTATGAATATCGTTTTCATTGAATGGATTATTTGGACAGGAAAATGTTGTTTGTAAACGCCTGATATTCTTCTTCAGAGGTATTTCTTCGTGCTTCCAGAATAGGCTTGATGTCGTTAGTAGGAGAATAGCGCAAGCGGTCAGTTCCATCGGTTGCAGCTTCGTAAATGGCTAGTACCACTTTTTCTACCGCATCAGCATCTGCAGCTCCCTGCATTCCACCATAAACTTTACCAATCTGCTCTAAAAAAGGAAGATAATCTTCGATCAATTGTAGGCCTAAACCTTCATCACCCATACGGTTCATAAAGCTGGTTTGCAGTGCTCCTCCCGGTTCAATGATTTTTGCAGTAATACCTAATGACGTCAATTCATACCTTAATCCTTCAGTCCATCCTTCCAAAGCAAATTTGGATGAACTGTAAATCGAAGCCATAGGAAAACCGATGGCACCGGCACCTGAACTGACATTGATAATAGTACCTGATTTTTGAGAACGGAAATGAGGTAAAACGGCTCTTGTTACGTCCATTGCCCCAAATACATTCACGTCAAATTGTGTTTGGATAGCTTCACGGGATGCACTTTCAAAAATTCCGAAAAGACCATATCCCGCATTATTGACTACTACATCAATATTTCCGAAGTGGTTTATTCCCTCTGCGATTGCTTTATCAATAGAATTCTTATCCTGAACATCTAATTGAGTGACAAAAATATTTTCTGACTTGTCGAGATTCCCATCTTTACCGGTATCTCTCATTGTAGCAATAACATTCCAGCCTTTAGCAGCGAAGTAATTTGCAGTTGCGGCTCCAAAGCCTGATGATGTTCCGGTGATCAATACTGTTTTGTTCATTTTTTTGATATTTAATTGGTTTAACACTTTTGATATTGCAAATATCTAATGTATTTTGACCACCGAATAAACCAGATTAAGGGATTGATTATCCAAAATAAGGATACTTATTGCCCAGGCCTTTTTTGTAATGTACTGTAAAAAAAGCCCACTTTTCAGTGAGCTTAACTGCAACCTTTTCAATATTATTATAACCTATTAAAATCAAATGGCCTTTATCATCCAATGATTTCATGTTTTGGTGTTTGTATTCCTTCTTTCGTCTGGATAATTTCACCTTCACTATCAAAAATCCATAATTTAAACAAACACAGATAAATCAAATTGATTATCAACAATATACATTAGAAATATTTTCAACAGGCAAAATAAGAGTTGGATAATGTCCTGCCAGGTTCACAAACCTAAATGGCTCAATTTGATCTAAATTGAGCCATTTTTTATTCTTGATTTCCAAATAAGCCAGAATATTTACTGATTATACAGCCTAAGAATCTCCACCAATTCCGGTATGGATCGTATTTTCAGCTTCTCAAACAGCCTGTTTTTATAAGTGCTGATCGTCGATGAATGGAGATTCAGCTGATTAGAAATTTCTTTGAGGGGAAGACCTTCTGCAAGCTTATTGGCAATTTGCAATTCGCGGTCTGATAGTGCTTCAAGGGGAGAATTTTTTGCCGCGCCAGTTAATGATTCTAAAAAAATTGCTTCTTTTATGTTATCACTCACGTATCGGCCCTTACTGAGCATCGCCGTTAAAGCAGTCTCAATGACTTCAGTGGAGCTTAGCTTGCTTAGATAGCCACCAGCACCCATTTTTAGATAACGCATCCCATACAACTCTTCATCCTGTGAAGAAAATATTAGAATTTTTAATTCAGGCTGGTGAATTTTTATGTAATCTATTGCTTCCTGAACAGTACCATTAGGCATATTAACGTCCATAATGGCCAGATCCAATTTTTCATTCAGAATTACTTTGTACAGCGATTTATAATCCTCTACTTCTGAAATGATGGCATCGGGTCTTAATCGTTTGAGTGTTTGTATCAAACCCATCCGGACGATACCGTGATCATCTGCTACAACAACACGAATGTTTACTTTTGAACCCATCATTCTATAAATTTATGTAAAAAAAGGGAAACCGTAGTGCCTTTATTTTCAGTGGAAATGATTTGGATGCTTCCATTCAGCAAGGATATAAAATTTTTTACAATTTTCAAACTTAATCCAACTCCTTTCTCGCCCGCAGTCCCAAGGAATACAGGATTATCATAAGTGTAGATCACAGGTAAATACTTTTCATTTATTCCCGTTCCGAAATCAATTACGGAAAGCACAACCTGATCTCCTTCTGTAAGTTCCTGTAAATAAACATCCTGCCCCGGCAAGGAATATTTTACCGCATTGTTGAAAATTTTGTCTAAAACATATTCTAGCAACAGGCGATCGCTTGTAAGAAATGCATTGTGATCCCCTTTAAAATGAAATTTAATGTTTTTTTCTTTTAATTTGGCAGCATATTTTTCTTCTAAATAGTGAAAAAGATCCAACACCATGATTTTAACGGGTTTAATGTTAAATTCCCCGTATTGTGTTTTTAGCCAGGCAACACTGTCCTGGATAGTTTGAAGATTCTTCCGGGCATCTCTTTTTATCTGTGGCAACAACTTAAAAAAATCTTCCTCGCTTATGGTCTTCTGTTCTAGTTCTTCTATAAGCCAAAGAAAGGTTCCAAACAGTTCTTTTGAGTCATGAGACAATATCGAGATCAGTCCGTTCTTGAAATTGATTTCGTTTTCCAGTCTTTCGATTTTTAATTGTAGTTCGTTGATAAAATCATTCATAAATTCAGTATCATGGTTTTAGAAGCTGCTTGAATTATTTTTTTTGAAAAAGGCAGAAAGGGTTATATTGTTTAAATGCGAATAAAAACATATAGTTAAGACCCCTCTTCCAGGGTTGGCAAGTTATAAAAAATATCATATTAGTAAAAAGAAAAATTAAATAGGATTTACCTGAAACAATAAATCCCCTATTTTCTTTAACTAAAAACAGCTTTGTACAGCATAATATTCCGACAGACTTTCACCTTGGTAAACTGTTTACTGCATTACCGACATGATCAAAAGACAGATATGGAGAATATCAAGAGATAACTGATCAATGATACAAGATAAAAAAGTGACAGCCTGAAACGTCAATAATGAATAGCCAGGCTACCAAAATACATTACAGGTACTGAAAAGGGGGATGATGGAGGAAAACTCATCAAAGGAAGGAAACGTTTCTATGTAAAGCTACTTTAGGAAATCTTTTGGACAGTTTTGTGTTTTGGTACAATTGCCATGATGGAACCACTGCCATAAAATATTGGCATAAAATGCACTCAGAAAACGAATTACTGGAAGGCATACAGCTTATTATGCCGATGGAACTTTTAGAAGAATTTCGCCAGCAAATAAAACAAAAGATGAGATCGAAGCAGAATATCTAATCCGGATACACCAAAAGGCAAATTTGAAATGCATTCTTTTGAATGCTTATTTTATCAATATCGTGCTGATCCGGCGATTGAGTATTGATATAAAAATTATTATTAAATAGCCGTAAAACTATAATAAACATTGATAGAGTAAGTGGTATTTTCCTTCCCTACCAAACTTTGGGCCCCTGCAGGTGGTATGGTGTATCTTACGTTCAGTCCGCGGTCCAAAACCGGTGTTCCGTTAAAGAGTATTTTTTGGGGAGTTTTGGATAGGGGCACATTTACAGAACTTCCATCCACGCCAATTTGTAATATGTTGGAATTGATGTCGGTCTGCAGGCCGCCTTTCTTGAAATAATTTTCGTCCGATTTTACATAGAGTTCAAAATTTTCATTATTGGACAACATAATCTGGTTCGGAATCATTTGTGACTGACCATCGGTGTAATGGGCAGCAGTATTAAAATTGAAGTTTACATTGCGTCCGGAACTGGGAATGGTGATCTCCGAAAGAGGGAGCACCTTTAGCTGAACAGCCATATTTTGCAAGCTGTTAATGGAGTTATCTGTACTTCTGGCATTGAGGTTCAGTTCAAACGTATACGTTCCGGCTTCAAAAAAATAGTTTTTAAAATCTTCCGCAGACACATGAAGATCCGGAATGAAGCTGTTTCTGTTTCCCGCTACCACACTGAAATTAGCCGCGGAAAAATTCTGAAAATCGGCAGATAAGGCTTTGGTCGTAAGTGCTGAGCCATTACTACCCAATTTAATGCTTGCTATATTTCTGGTTCCCGGAACACCTTTTGAGGACGTGAACTGAATATTTGAGGAAGCAGCTTTCGCCCAAAAATTAAAATCGACCGTATGAGCTATTTCCGTATTCCCCAAATCCCACACCCGCATACTTGTATTGCGGTAGTCATTCAAAGAAGATATTTCTATGTATTTTGTTAAAGAGTTTGTGATCCATCGTATAGATGAAGGAATCGCTAAAATTGTTTTAAAATTATGTGGCGTGAAGTCATTATAATTCTGAGTGATATCCATGGAGTAATTCCCTGCCCGAAAGGCATTGGCAGTGAATTGTGAGGCAGGAATTTTAAATATAAAATTGATATTCCCCCGGTTGAATCCTCCTCCGAGACTGGTTGATGGCGGTTCAAACCATTTTATAGCGCTTGTACTGAACGACTGAAAACCTGGTAAATAGCCTGAAAGTCCAGTAGATGGCAGCTGGCCTCCCATGCTTTCTAACTGCCACAGAAGAGTGGAACCGGGTAAAGTAAATGAAGAAGAAGAGTGGGTAAAATTTGGTCCCGAAACAGAGGTAAATGTAGGAGCTATCGGGAGTAATCCCAAAAAGGCATAATCCCAGTTTGTTCTGTTGGCGTTCGTCATTACCCTTGTAGGTACTGAGGTAAATTCGGTCCTGTTAAAAATATTATTTTCAGGAACCGACAGGTACACATCCTGAGCTTTCGTGGCTGCAGATCCGCAGAATAAAGTAAAAATTCCTATTAAAAAAGCCCTCATCTTTTTCATACTTTTAAATTTAAAACTTTTTCACCTTAATAGTGGTGTCTTTCTTCTTATATTCAAAAACCACAGTTTTTGAGTAACCTTCTTTTGTCACCTGAATAGTTTGGGTGGGTTGTGTATAGGTGTATTTGTCATTTTCAATATAGAGGTCGTATTTTCCATCTTTCAGGAAAAACTCAAACTCATTTTTCTGATTAACCACTGCGGTGTAAATTTTACCATCTTCACCTTTTGCATACACCACGATTCCTGTTACATCCGTTTCTACATTATCATAAGCTTGTCTGATCTCCGTTAATTTCCCGCTTACCCTGATGTTTTTTACCAAACCTACTTTGCGGTTGATATTGTTATGCACCATAATAACAGGATCCGTCATCAACCTGGAACCCGCACTTTCGTTTACCTTCAGTGTGTAGGTACCTTCAGGCACATTCTGAAAAACTACTTTTCCATTCTTATCCGTCATCGCCACATAATTGTCCAGTTTTACGATTTCATTAGCAAGTACCGATTCACCGGACTCCAGAAGTCCATTGAAATTTTTATCTTCAAAGAACTGGAATGCCACTTTATGATTTCCGAGAGCCGTAGCTGTGGTAAAATATTTTTTAATCCCCACTCTGAACTGGTAATAACTGCCGCTGCTTGCATATTCAGCGGTAGATCTATAACCGGAAAGATTAAAATAACCTGTGGTGGACCAGGAAGGCGAAATCTTATATTCCAGATTACCGGTAATATTGCTGTTTAAATTTTTATAAAGTTCCGAATAGAAGGCTCCGGCTGAAAAAGATCCGGTCAGATTATGATTAAGCATCTGGAAATTATACGAGGCGTATACATTGTAGTTGGCAAAATTACGATCTGCATTGTAATAAGAAGTTAAATCAAAGACACTGGTAGCATTCCATTGGGCTGTTCCGTTAAGGGAAAATGACTTATATCTGTAAGATAAAGTTGTTTTCAAACTGTTGAACCAATCAGGTTTATTATTCTCTCTTGAATAAGAATATTCCGCTGTCAGGTTCAATCCGTGGGCACCTAATGTCGTGCTTATATTGGCTTCCAACTTGTATGAAAAAAGTTCCTGTGATGTATAAAAATTAGCTGTTTTCTGACTTTCAACCTTTGGAGAAAGCAGAAAATTCCACTTCTTTAAAGAAAACTGATACCCTAACCCCAAAGCTTCTGTACTGTTAAAATAATAACGTAAATTAGCAGTATTCCCCGGTTGGATTGGCTCATTCTGGAAACTCAGGAACTCAGGTTCTACCTGCGAATTCTGATATTGTATAAAAGCGCGCTGTGAAGCAGAAAATTGGTGACCGATCCGCTGATTTGAGAAAAAGGATCCCCGTTTGATCCCTGCATAACTCTTGGTAGCAAAGGAATTGACAGACTGTATATCCCATTTTCCTATTTTCCCCTCGTAATTGGCTCCCATTAAAGCTCCTGCGTTTTCATCGTTGTTCGAAAGCCCTTTTTCGTGGCTCAGCCCCATCTCCATGCGGATGGTGTGTTTATCGTTAATTAATAAGGATGTTGCTGCGTTCGCTACCTGTGTATCTACGTTAAAGCGCGGATCATGGTCGAATATATAGGACACTTTCCCATTGAAAGATTTAGCATTCCCAAAACCATATTTTGCACCCACCATGGTAGATCCTTTGGTTTGCTGGAAATAAGTACCGTACAAGTTATAATTATTTTCCAGCGCAAGAATTTCAATCTGATTATTATTTCCGAATTTGGTAGAAATTTTCCCTCCTCTACCGAAAACCGGGTAATCGTAATCGTTGCTGTTAACATTCCCTACCCGTAATACCGTATTTTTCCTCTCCAGTTCCAGCCAGGTATCATACAAGTTATAACGGCCGTCCAGGTAGTAATCCGCACCAATGTTGAAGCGCGATCTTAAATTATCAGTTACCTGAAACGCTGTATTTCCCCTCAATTGAAGATAATTGAAACCTGAACTGTTTTCATTATAGCTAATTTCCGCAAAATTACTTCCGCTCACCGCTTCGTTTCCCCTGGCAATTTGCCTGTTGTGTGACAAAACGACCAAGTAGAGCGTGTTGCTTCCCACGATTTTATTATCAAGCAGGTCTGTGACGATTGCATTAATATTAAATTCGGGATAAATTGTATTCTGTTTTCTGACTGCAATTCTGATTTCAACCGTTTGTTTTTCTAAACCTTCCAGAGTTACGGTTTGTTGTTTTGGCATCATTTCCAAACCATCGGGAATGGATTGCAAATCAATCTTAACAGTTCGTTTACTATACCCCTGGTTTTCTACAGTGAGCAGAATTGAGGATTCGGGCACAGCAGGGTTAATGAAATTTTCGTAAGTGGCGGTATAAATTGCTATGTTTTTGTTCTCGCCTTTAGTAACGAAGAACGAGGCGCTTTCAGTTTTGGTTGCCGTTGGAGTGACATACGAAACCTGGAATCGGATCTCATTGGCGATCAGTTTCATAAAATCCACATTGGCGATCAGTTTCACAGGAAGATTTTTAGACTGGCCCGCACCTAAGGTAAAGTCATTTTTAGGATAAAAAAGCAATCCCGGATAATTTTCCTGAGGTAAGATATTCTGAATGGTAATCTCTTCAGAACTTTTATTTTCAATGACCAGGAAATTGGTAAAAGTAGAACCTTTCTCAACAGCTACGCTGTCATTTTCAAAATGGATCCGGATATCCTTCTTTTCCTGAGCAAAGGCCAACGAAAAGTGCAGAAAAACAAATACAAAAAATAAGATTGTTCTTCTTAGCACTGATATCGATATTCCATTCTGTGGTTTCAAGACTTAGTTTTAAAATTTAAAGTTTTTTTCTCCTACACGTAAATCATTGGATTCTGCCATTTTGATGATAACCACACCAAGGAAGTTCCCTGAAATGTTCTCTGGTAAAGAAAATTGAACGGTCTGATTGGTATCCGGAAACATGGAGATGGCAATTGCGGGTAATTTTATTTCCTTACCGCTGTCTTTGTCGGTGAGTTCAAACTCAACGGTAGCATCATTGATGGTGTTTCCATCATTATGGATGCTTACTGCGACTTTTCTGTTCGCTGCATTCTCATTACTCACCTCTGAAATATTGGTAATATCCAGGCTTTTTACATGGTTTCCCGGTGGAGTATAAAAGATGTGAAGTCCCACCTCAAATAAGGTGATAATACCAATACCATTCTGAATACGTGCCTTATCAGCCTGCTGAGGAAGCTGGGTGAAAAACAACATGCTGTTCGTAACGGCAGACTTTGATGCATTTGCCGGAATCTGCATGGTTACTACAATCTCCTTTGTACTTTTCGCAGGAACTGTTACCGTGTTTTCTAAGGTGGACACCCAGGAAGCATTGGAAGTTTTTGAACTGCCTGGTTCAAGATAAACCTTATTTCCGTCTTCTTCTCTAACCCAATCTTTATAGTTGAGGTTAAAAACATAATCCTTATCCGAGCTGTTTTGAAGTGTGACTGTCTTTGTTACTTTTTCTCCCGGATTACCTGTGAAAAACAAGCGTGTAGGCGACATAGAGATGCTTTGTGCCAGAAGTGAGGAAGATCCTGTAAGAATAAAGAAAATGAAAAGGTAAATGAACTTGTGCATGGTGTAAATAGTTTAATAATAAAGATTCCCAAAACTACTGAAAACGCAGCAAAAGGAACCTTTACAGACTAAAAATTTTATTACAAAGCAGTCGCGGTATAAGTTACTGTTTGCGTGTAAGTTCCGGCCGGTTTACCTAAAATATCAGAAGATGAAGATTTTGCCGCTGGAATAGTGTAGTCCAGATTCAGTGTTAATGCGCTTCCTAGTGGGGCATTTGTAACTAAATTCTGATCCGTTGCAGATAAAACTACAGCATTTTTAGTTCCGCCCATTGTTCCGGCAGCTGTAGCTGCTTTGATAGTCAAAACATTCACAGGGATCAGGTTCGTTCCATTCATGAAATTAGCTCCTCCTGCTTTTACTTTAACATTAAAGTTCTTCGTTGAAGTAACCTTCAAAGAGTTGGCTTTAGTAATTGTCTGATCAGAGTTATAGTCTGCTGCTGTAACATAGTTGAAATCAACTGTATTACCAATTGCAGTACTTCCCGCATCGATAGAGATTACATCGTTAAGGGTAATGTTTACCGTTGTAGTTGCAGTTGTGTTTTGAGCTTGAACATTGTTAGTTCCTAATATGATTGCTCCAAAAGTTAAGGCTGAGATTACGATTTGTTTTGTCATGATAGTAATATTTAATTTTTATTTTTATTTAATTGTTCTCTTTTGTATACTGCAAATTTACAGTGGCGATAAAAGTTTCTTTGTAGTGGAAAACGGAAGTTCATGTAGTAAAATCACTACACGGTTTACTCATTTGGCTTAAATAGAAAAACCCTCAATACCTGGAAAGTGTTGAGGGCGCATATATATTGATGTGTTTTTTTATTTTTTTTATAAAGCAGTCGCTGTATAAGTTACCGTTTGTGTATAAGTTCCGGCCGGTTTACCTAAAATATCAGAGGATGATGATTTTGCCGCTGGAATGGTATAGTCCAGATTCAGTGTTAATGCACTTCCAAGAGGAGCATTGGCTACCAAGGTTCTTTCTCCTGGGGATAAAACCACATCGTTTTTGGTTCCGTCCATATTTCCGGGAGCTTCTGCAGCTTTGATTGTCAAAACATCTACAGGGATTGAGTTTGAACCATTGACGAAATGCGGCCCTCCTGCTTTTACCTTTATATTAAAATTCTTCGTTGAGGTAACTTTTAAAGAGTTGGCTTTGGTAATTGTATGATCAGAGTTATAGTCTGCTGCAGTAACATAGTTAAAGGCAACTATACCACCAATTGCTGTACTTCCTGCATCTATAGAGATTACATCGTTCAGGGTAATGTTTACAGCTGTGGTTGCGGCTGTATTTTGAGCTTGAACATTATTAGTTCCAAATACAACTACTCCAAAAGTTAAGGCTGTGATGGCGATTTGTTTTGTCATGGCAATAAGATTTAATTATTATTCTTGTTTAATTGTTCTCTTTTGAACATTACAAATCTACAGCTGCTATAAAGCAGTCGCCGTATAAGTTACTGTTTGCGTATAAGTTCCGGCCGGTTTACCTAAAATATCAGATGATGATGATTTTGCCGCTGGAATAGTGTAGTCCAGATTCAGTGTTAATGCACTTCCAAGAGGAGCATTTGTAA